>DGYMI06202__coassemble_1792_pt1 | contig 9803 bp, 11 predicted proteins | sample DGYMI06202__metabat2_low_PE_006 | metagenome-assembled genome bin DGYMI06202 | reverse complement strand
GCACTGGCGGTCAATGCGCTCTTCATCATCGGTCTCTTCTCGATGTGCTACGGCATCCTGCCCTTCAACCTCGAGGTGAACCAGGCCTTCATCGCGGCGATTCTGACCATCATCGGTTACGCCATCAACGACACGGTGGTCGTCTTCGACCGAATCCGCGAGTATCTGGGCCTCTATCCGAAGCGCAGCCTGAAGGAGAACGTCAACAACGCCATCAACTCGACGCTGTCGCGTACCATCAACACCTCGGGTACGACGCTGGTGACGCTGCTCGCCATCTTCTTCTTCGGCGGAGAGACCATCCGCGGCTTCATCTTCGCCCTCATCGTGGGTGTGGTTGTCGGTACGGTAGCGACCATCTTCATCGCTACGCCGATGGCCTACGACCTGATGACCAAGCGTGCGAAAATCGACAAGGAGTAACCTCCTGCGCCGAGCTGCACCGCAGCAATAAAAAGGACTGTCCCGTTTGGGGCAGTCCTTTTTATTTTTATCTTTGCAACGGGAATAGATTGTTCCGATAGTTATGGAAAATTTGTGGAAACGCATTCGACGCTACGTCTCGCCGGTATTCCTGGCGCTGCTGGTCGCGTCGTTCATCCTGTGGTACATCGCCAAACTGAGCTATACCTATACCACGTCGCAGGTCGTGCGGGTCGATGTCGACGGGCAGACGTTCGACGTGACCTGTACGGTCGAAGGGGTGGGAACCAACCTTTTCGGATACCGGGTCTACATGCGCAAGAAGTCGCGTGTCCCGCTTTCGGAGCTTAAGTACGAGCCTTCGCGCGAGGAGGGCCACGAGGGGAAAATCATCATCGACCCCCAGTCGCTGCAGAATGCCCTGTCGGTGAAGTTCAGCGACATCAAAATCATCTCCATCGACCGCATTCCCGAAATCGACATGCCCGAAAAGAAGCAGAAGTAATGATAAAGGTCGGAATAACGGGAGGAATCGGAAGCGGCAAGAGTACGGTCTGCCGCCTCTTTGCCGCGCGCGGTGTTGCGGTCTACGACAGCGACGCTGCCGCCAAGCGGTTGATGGCCGGGCCTCTGCGCGAGGCCGTCGAGGCCCGTTTCGGGCAGGAATCCTATCGCGACGGGGTGCTTGACCGCCGCTATCTGGCCGACATCGTCTTCTGCGACCGGGAGGCGCTGCAGGCGCTCGATGCGATTGTCCATCCCGCCGTCATGCGCGATTTCGAGGCGTGGGCCTCGGAGCAGCAGGGCGACTACGTCGTTCTGGAGAGTGCCATTCTCTTCGAGGCGGGGCTCGAAAAGTCGGTCGACCTAACGGTCGCCGTGCTGGCCCCCGAAAAGCTGCGCATCGAACGGACCTGCCGCCGTGACGGCACCGATGCCGAGTCGGTGCGGCGCCGCATTGCCGCCCAGATGAGCGACGACGAGCTCCATGCGCGGGCCGACTATACGATTGTTAATATTCTGGAGGAGGAGTTGGCCCCTGTCGTCGAGCAGCTCGACCGCCTCTTCCGCCACCAGGCTGCAAACCATGACGCTTGACCTTTCCCAACCGCGGGTGATGGCCATCCTGAACGTCACCCCCGATTCCTTCTATGCGGGCAGCCGCATGTCCTGCGCCGAGGCTGTCGAGACGCGCGTCCGCGAAGCCGTGGACGAGGGGTGCGACCTGGTCGACGTGGGTGGCTACTCGTCGCGTTCCGGTGCCGACGAGGTCTCTCCGGAGGAGGAGTGGCGGCGCGTGAAGCTGGGTGTCGCCACGGTGCGCCGGCTTGCCCCCGGGCTGCCGGTTTCGGTCGATACCTTCCGCAGCGAAGTGGCCGCCCGGGCGCTCGATGAATTCGGTCCGTTGATTATCAACGATATATCGGCCGGTGAGCTCGATGTACGGATGCTGGCTACCGTCGCCTCGTACGACGTGCCCTACGTCGCCATGCACATGAAGGGCGACCCGAAGACCATGCAGTCGCTGACCGACTACCGCCGCGACATCGTGACCGAGGTGGTCGACTATTTCCGCCGAAGGGTCGCCGCGATGCTTGAGGCCGGTATCCGTGCCGGGCAGATTGTGCTCGACCCGGGTTTCGGTTTTGCGAAGACTGCCGACCAGAACTTCGAACTGCTGGCGGGGTTGCACCGCCTTTGTGCCGAAGGCTACCCCGTGCTGGCGGGCCTTTCGCGCAAGTCGATGATTTACCGCACGCTCGGCACGACGCCCGACGAGGCGCTGGCCGGTACCGTAGCCCTGGGTTGGGAGTGCCTGCGGCAGGGAGCCTCCATACTGCGCGTGCACGATGTCCGCGAGGCGGTCGATACGGTGCGCCTCTTCCGGGCTTTTGCCGGACGAGGGGTGTGACGCCGTACGCGGCGGCCGGGGAATGCGGTCCCGGGATGCTGCGATTCATCGGAACGGAATACTGATTTTGACAATGATACGGGTAACGGAGATACACAAGCGTTACGGAACGCTCGAAGTGCTGCGGGGCGTCTCACTCGAGGTGCGCCGCGGCGAGGTGGTGACCATCGTCGGGGCCAGCGGCGCCGGCAAGACCACGCTGCTGCAGATTATGGGCACCTTGTCGCGTCCCGACGCGGGCCGGGTCGAAATCGACGGTACGGATGTCTTTGCGCTGGGCGACAAGTCCCTGTCGCGTTTCCGCAACGAGCGCATCGGCTTCGTCTTCCAGTTTCACCACCTGCTGCCCGAATTCACGGCCTTCGAGAATGTCTGCATTCCGGGGCTCATCGGCCGCCGTCCCCGGGCGGAGGTTGAGCAGCATGCCGACGAGCTGCTGGCGATGATGGGCCTTGCGGCGCGGCGCGACCACAAGCCTTCGCAGCTCTCGGGCGGCGAGCAGCAGCGCGTGGCCATCGCCCGTGCACTCATCAACTCCCCGGCCGTGCTGCTGGCCGACGAGCCTTCGGGCAACCTCGACAGCCGCAACCGCGAGGAGATTCACCGTCTCTTCTTCGAACTGCGCGACCGGCTGGGGCAGACGGTCGTCATCGTTACCCACGACGAGCATCTGGCCGCGATGTCCGACCGCCGCATCGTCATGAGCGACGGCATGATTGTCGAACAACCATGACGCGTCATTCGTCCGACTCCCGCGGCGCAGGGCCGGCGGCGGCTTTCGGCTCGGCAACCGCCGCCTCTGCCGCCTCCGCAACCGTTGTGACTCCCGCAACCTCCGCGACTTCCGCAAATTCCATGGCCTCAGCCTCTTCGGCTGTCCCTGCGGCGGCATGTGCGGCGCTCTCCGACGGGGAACTGGGCGAACTGCTCGACCGGCTTTGTGACCGCTACAACCGCGCCGAGTTCATCGACGACGACCCCATTGCCATCCCGCACCGCTTCACCGCGCGCCGTGACCGCGAAATCGCCGGCTTCCTTGCAGCGACCATCGCCTGGGGCAACCGTCAGACGATTGTGCGCAATGGCCATCGGATGATGCACTTTCTCGATGATGCTCCGGCCGATTTCGTGCGCAACGCCTCGACGCACGAGCTGGCCCGGCTCGATGCGTTTGTCCACCGGACCTTCAACGGCGCCGACTTGCGCGACTTCATCCTTGCGCTGCGCCGTTTCGAGGAGCGCTTCGGGGGCCTCGGCTCCTTCTTCGAGTCGCGTTATGAGGCTACAGGCGACCTGCCGGCAGTCCTTTCGGAGTTCCGCCGCGAGTTTTTCGCCGCTGAGCATGCGCCGCATTGCGAGAAACACCTCTCGTCGATTGACCGCGGCGCAGCCTGCAAGCGGCTCTGCATGTTTCTGCGCTGGATGGTGCGCCGCGACGGGCGGGGTGTCGATTTCGGTGAGTGGCGCCGGATTCCGATGTCGGCGCTGCGCATTCCGCTCGACCTCCACGTGGGGGCTACGGCCCGTGCGCTGGGATTGCTCACGCGGCGTCAGAACGACTGGCGGGCCGTCGAGGAGACGACCGCCGCGCTGCGCCGCTTCGATGCCAACGACCCCGTGCGGTTCGATTTCGCCCTCTTCGGCATCGGTATCGACCCCTCCCGCTGCCTCTCGGATTACCTTCGCTGAATTACCCCTCCCCATGAGTACGTTCCGATTCAAACAGTTTGCCGTCCGGCAGGAGCACTGCCCGATGAAGGTGGGCACCGACGGGGTGCTGCTGGGCGCCTGGGCGCAGGTCGCCCCGACGGACCGCCGCATCCTCGACATCGGCACCGGTACGGGCCTCATTGCGCTGATGATGGCGCAGCGTGCCCCGGAGGCCCTTGTAACGGGGGTCGACATCGGCTCGGTCGAGGAGGCGCGCGCCAATGCCGAGGCCTCGCCCTGGGCCTCGCGGCTGTGTTTTTACTGCGCTCCGGTTCAGGAGTTTCGGCCCGAGGCGGGGGAGCGCTATGACCTCATCCTTTCGAATCCCCCCTTCTTCGTCGATTCGCTCACCTGTCCCGACGAGGGGCGGACGCGGGTGCGTCACGCCGTCACGCTTCCGTTCGACGAGCTGCGCGATGCCGTCGTTCGGCTGCTGGCGCCCGGCGGGCGCTTTGCGCTGATTCTTCCGGTCGAGGAGTCGCTTCGCTTCGAGACGCTGTGCCGCGGTGTGTTGTCGCCCGTGCGGCGTACCGGGGTGCGGACTACGCCGCGGCGTCCGGTGCGGCGTGTGCTGACGGAGTATCTCCGTGCGGAGGAGGCGCAGGGGCGACCCTGTGCGGACGACAGCCTGGTCATCGGTACGGGCGAACACGAATGTTATACGGAGGAGTACCGCGCCTTGACACGGGACTTCTACCTCAAGTTCTGAACTCGGCCCTGCGCGGCGATGCATTTTCCGGGGCGGGGATGCCGGCTCTTCCCGCATGACGGGGTTTGGCCCTCCGGATTTTGCCGGAACGACAAAATAAGGTATATTTGTGAATTCAATTTAATTTCTTACTGACGATGAAAACCAAATTGCTGGCGATTGCGATGCTGCTTGGCAGCATGGGCGTTGTGGCTCAGAATCCGTATGTCGCGCTCGAAGGAGCGTCGGAGGGAGCCGAGGGTGTGGTCGTGTCGTTGCCGCGTACGGTTCTGGCCGTCGACGTGCAGGTTGAGCACGACGTGACGTTGGCCGGTCCCTATGCGCGTTATGCCCAGAAGTTCCTGGGTGTCCGTGCACCGCTGACCGACAAGTCGCTCTATGCGGTCAGCGGGGCGAAGGTCTCGCTGCTCGACGCGGCGGCAAGTCTCGCGGCTCCGGCCGAGCCTGCGGCCCGTCGGGTCGAGGAGCAGCGCTATGCCGATGCCGAGGGTGAATTCCCGCGCCTGCAGGCCGACAAGAATTCGCTCACGGTGCGTACGCTCGAGGAGGCGGCCGAGGAGGCTGCATCGACGATTTTCGCACTGCGCCGCCACCGCCTCGAACTCATCTCGGGCGACGCGGGCGAGCATGTCTTCGGCGAAGGACTCCGGGCGGCGCTCGACGAAATCGCACGCCAGGAGCAGCTCTACCTCGAACTCTTCCTCGGCAAGCATGTCGTCACGACCCAGACGCGTCGTTTTGTGGTCTATCCCGATGCCGGCAACCGGCAGTATATCGTCTGTCGCTTCAGCGCGGCCGACGGCCTGCTGCCCGACAACGACCTCTCGGGCGACATCGTGCTGCTGCAGATTGAACCGACGGGCGCCTCCGTCGCCGTACCCGAGGCTTCGCCCAAGGAGAGCAGCGCGGTGACCTGCCGTGTCGCCGCTCCGGCTACCTGCTCGGTCATCTGCGGCGGGAAGGAGTTCTCTCGCACGGTGCTTCCGCTCTTCGAATTCGGCCGTACGGTCAAAATAGCGCTTCCGCGCCGCAAGTAATGGCCGACCTTACCGCCCGTATGGTCGCCCTGCTGGGGGCGATGCGCCGTGAACGCAATGGGGCCGTGGCCGATGCCATGCGCTATTACGGGGCCGACTACGGACTCAACTACGGCGTGAGCCTGCCGACGGTGCGCTCGCTGGCCCGCGCTGTGGGCCGCGACCACGAATTCGCCCGGTTCCTCTATCGGCAGCAGGTGCGCGAACTGCGCCTCGCGGCGCTTCATATCGCCGAGCCCGAACGGCTTACGGCCGACGAGTACGCCTTCTGGGGCGATGGGCTCTGCAATTCGGAGCTGGCCGAGGAGGCCGCTTTCGCACTGCTGGGGCGCATTGCGGCCTTCGACGGGCTGTTCCACCTGTGGTGCGGCGAAGGAACTCCGCTGCAGGGTTATGCGGCGGTGATGGCGGCTGCACGCCGCGACGATTCGCTTCGCTACGTCGAGCCTGCCGCCGCATGGCTGCGGCGCATCGTGTCGGAGGGTGACCATGCCGCGTCGCACCTGGCCGGAAGGGGTGTGGCGACGCTCTTTGTCGCATGCGGCGCCCGAAACGAGGAGAACCGGCAGACGGTGCTCCGCCTGACCGGTTCTCTGGGGACCTCTCCTGCCGAAGACTGCGTCCACGAGGAGGTCGCCGCGATGCTGGGCGAATAATCCCGCACCCGGGAGGGTGCACGGTTCCGCCCCTGTTGTCCGGTGTCGTGTCGGGCCGATGGCGTTGACCCGCCGGCATCTCTCCGCAATGGCCGTGCCGCTCGCGACTGCGGCCTCGGGAACGCTCCGTTGCGGGGCAAAGATTGTTCCGCGGCTGTGCGGAAACCGATTCATCATACGAAAACAACCACCCGGAAGGTTCGGACGCTGAGTCCATCCTTCCGGGTGTCGTTTTGCAGGTGTGGCTCACCTCTGCGGGGAGCGTCTGTGTCGGGGAGGCTGCCGCTACTCCACGAAAAGGGCCTTGGGCAGTTGTGCGACGTTGTTGATTTCGACCACTTCGATGCCTTTGGGCCGTCGGGCCGTGCGGGTCAGGTAGCCCGAGACGACAATACGGCGGAAGCCCAGCCGCGCCGCCTCGCTGATGCGCTGCTCGGTGCGGGGTGCCGGGCGGATTTCGCCCGAAAGGCCGATTTCGCCGGCGCAGCAGACCCCTTCGGCGATGGGGCGGTCGTAGTACGATGAGATGACCGCCGCGACGACCGCAAGGTCGAGTCCCGGGTCGGCCACCTTGAAGCCGCCGGCGAAGTTGAGGAAGACGTCCTTCTGGAACATCTTCATTCCGAGCCGCTTTTCGAGTACGGCAAGCAGCATGCTCATGCGTTTCGAGTCATAGCCGGTCGTCGTGCGCTGGGGCGTTCCGTAGGCTGCGCCGCTGACCAGCGCCTGCACCTCAATCAGATAGGGCCTGATGCCGTCGGCCGAGGCGCCGACCGCAATGCCGCTCAGCGGTTCGTCGTAGTGCGTGAGCAGAATCTCCGACGGGTTGTCCACCTCGCGCAGTCCGGCGTCGAGCATCTCGAAGACGCCGATTTCGAACGTGGCGCCGAAACGGTTCTTGATGCCCCGCAGGATGCGGTAGATGTTGTTGCTGTCGCCCTCGAACTGCAGCACCACGTCGACGATATGCTCCAGCACCTTCGGTCCGGCGATGGTGCCGTCCTTGGTGATGTGGCCGATGATGAAGATGGAGGTGCCGGTGCTCTTGGCATACTTGAGCAGCGTGGCGGCGCATTCGCGAATCTGCGAGATGCTTCCGGCCGAAGAGTCAAGCAGGTCGGTGTAGATGGTCTGTATGGAGTCGATGACCACCAGGTCGGGCCGCTGCTCCTCGATTTGCGCCACGATGTTCTCGAGCAGCGTTTCGGCATATATCAGGCATTCGTCGTTGCCGATGCCGATGCGCGTGGCGCGCATCTTGATTTGCTCGGCCGACTCCTCGCCCGAGACATAGAGCGTCTTGAGCGAGTTGGCCGCCAGGGCGAGTTGCAGCGAGAGGGTCGACTTGCCGATGCCGGGTTCGCCGCCCAGCAGCACGAGCGAGCCGGGAACGAGTCCGCCGCCCAGCACGCGGTTCACCTCGCTGTTGCCCAGGTCGATGCGCCGGTGGTCGCTCTCGCGGATGTCGCGGACGCGCTGCGGCCGCGAAGCGGGCAGCGCGCCGGCCAGCGCCGAGGCGGGCGAGGAGCTTTCGCGCGCGATGATTTCTTCGGTGAAGGTGTTCCATTCGCCGCACGAAGGGCAGCGCCCCAACCATTTCGGGGCCTCGAATCCGCAGTTTTTGCAGAAGTATGCTTTCTTGACTTTGGCCATGGGTGCAGCGGGGGATTTAGTTGGCGGCGTGCGACGTGTTCTCGTAGCGGACGACCGATTCGATGCCGGCGTCGGGGTAGAGCGTGCGGTAGCTTTCGGTGAGGTCTACCGTGAATCGGGCGCAGCGTGCCCCTTCCGCGGTGGTGTAGGAGGAGAGCGTGGCGGTGTACTCCACGCCTTCGCCATAGGTGAAGGTGATTTCCGACGAGCCGGGCATCTTGACGAAGGTGCCGCTCAGCGTCTCGCCTTCGGCCGAGGGCTTGACCCGCAGCAGGCCGCCGTTGTACTCCGAGTAGTCGAGCACGTAGGAGCCGCCGGCCTGGACCGGTGCCGCAGCGAGCACCGCATTGCGTATCTCCTCGATTACGGGCGATTCGTTCTCGCCGCCGTCCGAACCCCCTTCGGAACCGTCGCCCGAACCGTCTCCGGTTTCATCGTCGGCCGACGGCCGGATTGCGGCCGTGCCGCTTCCCGAATCGGGGTTCTCGGGTTCGGTCGGTGTGTCGCTCAGCGTGACGACCGCCTCGAGCGAGGTCACCTCGTAGCGGGTCGAATAATAGACCTCCGACGGCTCCGAGCAGGCGGCCAGCGCCGCGGCGAGGAGCGTGGACAGGAGCAGATGCGGTAATTTGATGTTCATGAGGTTGCGTTCGTTTTTTCAGAGACCCATTTCCCGGTCGATAAGAATCACCTTGATGCGTCCCCTGGGGTGGCAGCGGAGCATCTCCATGCGGGTGTTGCAGATGCGGTCGGGCGAATTGCAGTCGGCGCAGATGCCCGTTACGGCACAGGGCGTGCGGAAACCCGGATGGCGGGCGACGTTGCGCGGTGCGGCAATGTCGCGGATACGCCGTTCGGCCTCTTCGCGCGTAGGGGCGAGCTTGTTGCGCCCGGCGACGAGCAGCACCTTGCGCGGGCCGAAGGCCACGGGGGCGATGCGGTTGCCGACCATGTCGAGCCAGAGCAGCGTGCCGTCGGTCGTGATGGCGTTGACGCCCGTGATGAAGAGGTCCGACATGAGCGCCCGGCGGCGGATTTCGAGCCGCTCGGGGCGGGGCATCGACGAATCGAATCCGTCGAGCAGCGTGAAGCGCCCGTCGCCGCGCACCCACTCGATGATGCCCGTTTCGCGCATGGTCATCGAGTCGCCGAATGAGACCAGGGCGGGCTGCTCCTGCTCGATTTCCGCCTTCATGCAGGCGAAGGCCTCCTCGGGCGTAGCGACGACGACGGCGTCGAATCCGTGGCGGCGCAGCGCCTCGGCGCAGCGTTCGAGCTCGCAGGCCGAGGCCGGCATGGCGCTCTGAGGGGTCGTTGTATTCATGGTCCGAAGGATGTTTTGCGTTTTTACGTTGCGTCGTGCGTTGCGCCCGGCGCGGTTACTTGATGAAGAAGCGGTAGATGTCGTTGCCGTTGGCGTATAGGACAAGCGCCAGGATGATGATGAGTCCGATGTACTGGGCCGTCTCGAGCACGCGGTCGCTCACCTTGCGCCCCGTGAGCATCTCCCAGAAGGTGAAGATGGCATGTCCGCCGTCAAGTCCCGGGATGGGGAGGATGTTCATGACGGCCAGCATGATGGAGAGGAAGGCGGTCGTCATCCAGAATCCCTCCCAGTTCCAGCTGCCGGGGAAGATGTTGCCGATGGCGATGAAGCCGCCCAGCTCCTCGTAGAGCTTCGTCTTGGGCTGCACGATGAGCTT
>DGYMI06202__coassemble_1670_pt1 | contig 10688 bp, 10 predicted proteins | sample DGYMI06202__metabat2_low_PE_006 | metagenome-assembled genome bin DGYMI06202 | reverse complement strand
AAAGGCGAGGGCAGAGACTGCCCTGCCCCCGAAGATGGGGCAGCCGAAGAGCGCACTCCCCCGCGCCGGCCTCCGGCCGGTCGGAGCCTTCCCCTTCCTCCGGGAGAAGATGCCGGCAGCGAAACGACCGCCTGCTGGAGCAAAATTCGACGCCGAACCGCCCGAAAGAACCGTTCTTTCTTAGAAACAGAAAAATGTTGTGGCTTTCGGAAAGAAAATTTTCAATTTTCGGGTCAAAATTATTGCAAATTAAAATTCTTTTCTATCTTTGTTATTCGAATAACAATAGCAAACCCGTCAAAATTCAACCTAAGACACCTAATATTATTAGCACCATGGCAAGAAATCTTAAAATCAGAGACCTCACGCTGCGCGACGGACAGCAGTCCTCGTTCGCGACGCGAATGAACCAGGCCCAAATCGACCGCTGCCTTCCTTACTATAAGGATGCGAACTTCTACGCGATGGAGGTTTGGGGCGGCGCCGTACCCGACTCGGTAATGCGCTATCTGAACGAGAATCCCTGGACCCGTCTCGAAACCATCCACAAGGCCGTCGGCAACGTATCGAAGCTCACGGCCCTGTCGCGCGGCCGCAACCTCTTCGGCTACTCGCCCTATACGGATGAAATCATCGACGGTTTCTGCCGCAACGCCATCGAAAGCGGACTGGGCATCATGCGTATCTTCGACGCGCTGAACGACGTGGACAACGTCAAGTCGACGGTCAAGTATGTGAAACAGTACGGCGGTATCGCCGACTGCGCCGTCTGCTACACGGTGGACCCGAAATACCCCGAGGTTGGATTCTTCGCCCGTCTGATGGGCAAGAAGGCTCCGAAGCCCGTCTTCACCGACGCCTACTTCCTCGACAAGGCCAAGCAGATGGCCGCCCTGGGTGCCGACATGATTACCATCAAGGACATGTCGGGCCTCATCCCGCCGCGCCGCGTGGCCACGCTGGTGCGCCTCTTCAAGCAGCACCTGTCGATTCCGGTCGACTTCCACACCCACTGTACGCCGGGCTACGGTCTGGCATCGGTGCTGGCGGCCATCGTTGCCGGCGTCGACATCGTCGACACCAACTGCTGGTACTTCGCCGGCGGTACGGGCGCTCCGGCCATCGAGCTGGTCTACGTATTCTGCAAGAAGCTGGGCATCGACCTGGGCGTCAACATGGAGGCCGTGGCCAAAATCAACACCCAGCTGCGTGAAATCCGCAAGGAACTCAACCAGTCGGTATTCGGCACCGAGAAACCCGAACCGAAGGCTTTCAACCCGCTGACGGATACGATTCCCGCCGAAATCGACGCTCTGTTCGACCGTGCCATCAAGGCCGCCCAGGCCGACGACGAGGAGGGCACCATCGACGCATGCCGCAAGATTGAGGCCTACTACGGCTTCCCCGCTCCCAACGAACTGGTCCAGAAGGCCGAGATTCCGGGCGGCATGTACTCCAACATGGTGGCCCAGCTCAAGCAGCTCAAGGCCGAGGAGATTCTGCCGCGCGCCATGGAGCTCATTCCGTCGGTGCGTCTGGCCGCAGGTCTGCCGCCTCTGGTGACCCCCACCTCGCAGATTGTCGGCGCACAGGCCGTGAACTGCGCCCTCGACGAGAAGGCCGGCCGGCCGATGTACACCAACAAGTCGTCGCAGTTTGTCGGTCTGGTCAAGGGCGAATACGGCAAGACGCCTGTCAAGATTGACCCCGAATTCCGCTTCAAGATTTGCGGCGTACGCGAGGAGACTCCCTACGACACCTCGAAGTATCAGATGCAGCCCAATCCCGAGCTGCCCGAGGCTGGCGGCGTGAAGCTGGCGGCCAACGAGAAGGAGGTGCTGCTGCTCGAGCTCTTCCCGCTCGTGGCGAAGGGATTCCTCACCGAGCAGAAGAAGAAGGCCTATGCCGCCTCGAAACCCGCCGAGCCGAAGGCCGAGGAGAAGAAAGCCGAGGAGAAGAAGGCCGCAGCCATCACGGGCCACACGGTCAACGCCCCGCTGCCGGGCCGCGTCATCGACTTCAAGGTGAAGGTCGGCGACGAGGTGAAGGCCGGTCAGGAGGTTGTCGTGCTCGAAGCGATGAAGATGGAGAACTCCATCACGTCGGATGTCAGCGGAAAGGTCAAGCAGCTGCTGGCTCAGGTCGGCGAGAACGTTCCGACGGACGCCCCGCTGCTCGAAATCGAGTAACACCCCACAGCAACCGGGCGGGAGAGTCTCTCCCGCCCGAAAAGAACGAGCCCCTGCAGCCGGGAAACGGCGCAGGGGCCCGTCTTTTTTCGTACAGTCGCCATCCGCGACCGACATCGGGAAAGCAGGGCCGGAGAGGCCTCCCGGCCACACCCGGTCACACACTACCCCACTCGGGCAACCCTTGCGGCAAGAGGGCCCGCAGCCACGCGGCTCCGTCACGCCGTGCCGGCACCGGTGCGGTCACGCAAGCCTCAGCGAGGCATCGTCTCCTCGTCACAGACCCCGCACTCGCAGAAGTGAAACTCCTCACGGGCCCGCTCCTTCGGAAAGAGGAAGTAAAGACAGACGGCCTCGGTGCACAACCTGTCGTGCACATCGAAGATACGGACGCCTATCTCGACCAGATTGCGCCGCTGCTGCCGTACGGATGCCCGCAGCGTGATTCGCTCGTCGGAGGTATGGATGGGATGGAGGTAGCGCACCTCCATCTTCGACGTCACGCCGCTGGTCTGGAACTTGCGGAAGACCACCCAGCTGCTGATTTCATCGGCCAGCGTCGCCTGGATGCCGCCATGGAGCGTATCGACCCATCCCTGAAATTCGGGACGCGGATGCCACACGCTCACAATCTCGTCGCCATCCTCGTAGAACTCCATCCGGAGACCTCGTTCGCTGTGAGGGTCGCAACCGAAACAGCGGTACCCCTCCATCCCGCTCCAGGGATTCGTTATTCTTTTCATGAACTTCTGTTTTAACAATCCATACGTCCGTTTCGGGCAAGGGTTTTGCACCGTATCGGCTGCTCGAAGATTCCGGCCCGCCCCTCCCGTCGTCCGTTGGACAAATGTACGCAAATGCCCCGACAAAACCAACATACGGCGGGGCATCGGCTCCGCATCATGGCGACGAAACAGCTCAAAAGGTTGGACTTCCGCCCGATTTTTCGTATCTTCAACCGATTCTAAAACCGCAAGCGCATGAAATTTCTCCAAGAATTCAAGGAATTCGCCCTCAAGGGCAACATGGTGGACATGGCCGTCGGCGTCATCATCGGCGGCGCATTCGGCAAAATCGTCTCCTCGCTGGTCAACGACATCATCATGCCGCCGCTCGGCATGCTGCTCGGCAAGACCGATTTCTCGAACCTGCGCGTCGACCTGAGCGGCGTACGCGACAGCATGTCAGGAGCCGCAGCCGACAGTGTCGCGACGCCCGTATACTGGAACTATGGAGCCTTCATCCAGCAGTGCATCGACTTCGCCATCCTGGCCTTCTGTGTCTTCCTGATGGTCAAGCTGATGAACCGGCTGATGCGCCGCAAGAAGGCCGCTCCGGCACCGGCCGCCCCGTCGAAGGAGGAGCTGCTGCTCACCGAAATCCGGGACCTGCTGCGCGAACAGCAGAAATCGTCGCGGTAAAGAGCCCCGGCCCGGTTCGGTTCCCGGCCCGGCAGCCGCAGCATGTGGCGGCCCGTCAGGAATCGGACCTGTGGCGTGAGGGCGCATATTCCTGCAGGAGATAGCTCGTGAAGATGGGGAACATCATCATGCCGAGCGACGGAAGCAGCACGGAAAAGAGCTTTCCGACGGCTGTCACGGCGAAGATTTCCGCTCCGACGGTCGTCACGTTCATCCAGGCCCACCACAGCGCATCGCCGAAGCCGTCGAGTTTCGGATTGACCCCGATTTCGTAGTCGTAGAAGACCAGCGCCGAGAGGTAGGTAAAGACGAGCACCGTGAAAAGGTAGGAGACGAAGAGCTGACGGATGCGTCCCGTCACCAGCCAGTGCGCCACGATGCCCAGCACGCCGAAAGCCCTGACGAGCGGCATCAGGCCGAGCAGCATCGCCCAGGAACGCGGCAGCAGCGCATGGCTCCAGACCGCGATGTTGAGCCAGGGGACCGAGATGAGCAGAAAGAACAGATTGCGCAGGAAAAACGGCGGTTTGCGGTCGGCGGCATGCCAGCGGACGAAAAAATCGCCCAGAAAAAGCAGGCAGACCACCAGCTGCACGGCAAGGTATCCGTGCGAGAAGGCCTGATGATGCCCGAGGAGAATCTCCCGCGAAATGGCAACCAGCAGCACAAGGCCCGCCGTGACCTTCAACTCGGCAAGCAACCCGATGAGCCTGCCCTCATGAGACTTCGAACGTTCCATCGAATGAGTTTTGTTTCGGGAATGGCGTGCAAAACCGCTGCCAGGAGGTTGCCGGAAGGCTTTTTGCACGTTTTTTTCGTGATTTTTTTGGTAGTTCCGAAATTTGTACTACCTTTGCACTCGCTTTGGAACTCAAACCGACGACGGCTCGCCGTCCGAAAGTGCAACAGAGCCATGGCGGGATAGCTCAGCTGGTTAGAGCGCATGATTCATAATCATGAGGTCGAGAGTTCAAGTCTCTCTCCCGCTACCAACTAAAAATCAAGCACTTGCATCGACGCAAGTGCTTTTCTTTTATCCATTTTCCGGATTCACCACCAAATTCCCACCCCCCTCTGCAGCGCATTGCAGCGGCATCGGTTCATCGCGTTCCACCGACCCACTTGCAAAAAATAGCAAAAAATCAGCCGTACGCCTCAGCCCGGCACCTCTGCGGGAGCCTTTGGAGGGAGCCTTTGAAGGGAGCCTCTTTGGGCCCTCTGCGGGAGTTGTTGGAGGAGCCTCTGCTCGGCGCCTCTGCGGGAGTTGTTGGAGGAGCCTCTGCTCGGCGCCTTCCGGAGAGCTTTTGGGGCACCCCTGGAGGAGCTTTTGGGGAGCCTCTGCGGGCACCTTTGCGGGCGCAACAAAAAACCCGTCCTCGAAGGACGGGTTCCACACACAAACATTAACAATACAAACAATGCAATGGCTGAATTTTCTGCTTTTTGTTTCCGATACAAAGGTCGGACAAAACGCATCATGGGACAATCGCCACAATTGAGTATTTTCGTTCGTGTGAACTCACCAGATTTGGGGAGCAAGCCACCCCGCTACCGGTAGATTTCGTTCAACAGCTTGGCCAGACGGTATCCGGCGCGCAGGAACTGCCGCTCGACCATCGGGGAATATTTGGCCACATAGTCATAGGATATCGAACTGCCTTCGGGCGTCGCCTCGTAGATTTCGCTGCAAAGCTCCCAGGTCTCGGCCGCCCAGTCGCGCGGCGTTCCCGACTGCACGAGCATCGCCTCGTCGTCGGCCAGCCGGTCGATTTGCTCCTGCCACTCCGTATAGCTCCACTTGTGGGCCGACTCGGGCAGCGTCGAATCCCATGCCGAATGGAGGTTCGACGAACGGCCGAAGACGGTCACCGGCACGCGGTTGCCTCCCAGGTCCGAAAGATGCCCCATGTGCATCGGGCAGTGCATGTCGCCCACCAGGTGAATCAGCATCTTGAGGTCGAGTGCCTCCTCCTCGGGCGTGAGCTCCCCCGACGAAAGCCGCTCCACCAGATTCGTGACGGCCGTCAGCACGTCGCCGTCGGGATTCTCGGGCATCGACTCAAGGGTCTCCCCGGCGTCGATGTTGCGGTAGTGCCACGTCTTCGTATAGGCATACTCGGGCTGATGGCTGGCGTTGTCGAGCCAGTTGGCATAGTAGACGAGCGAGTGGCCGCCCAGCACCCGGTCGACCGCCTCGGCAGCCTCGGGCGTCAGATGGCATTCGGCGATGTAGGCCGTCACGTCATGCCCCTTGGGCCCCCACGCCAGCGTGGCCTGGGCCAGCACGAGGCTGCAGCACAAAAGAATGATTCGTTTCATTGCAATCATCGGTTATTGGTATCCTGCGTATTCAGACTCAATGGTTCATCGTGGCGAGGAACTCCTCGTTGGTCTCCGTGAGGTTCATCTGCTTCTGGAGGAACTCCATCGCCTCGACGGGCGTCATGTCCGAGAGGTACTTGCGCAGCACCCACGTACGGTTCATCACCTCGCGCGGCAGCAGCAAATCCTCGCGGCGCGTACCCGAAGCGATGACGTCGACGGCCGGGTAGACACGCTTGTTGGCCAGCTTGCGGTCGAGCTGCAGCTCCATGTTGCCCGTACCCTTGAACTCCTCGAAAATCACCTCGTCCATCTTCGACCCGGTGTCGATGAGCGCCGTGGCGATGATGGTCAGCGAGCCCTTCTCCTCGGTATTGCGGGCAGCGCCGAAGAAGCGCTTGGGCTTGTGGAGCGCATTGGCGTCGACACCGCCCGAAAGCACCTTGCCCGAGGCGGGCTGCACCGAGTTGTAGGCACGCGCCAGACGGGTGATGGAGTCAAGGAAAATCACCACGTCGTGGCCGCACTCGACCATACGCTTGGCCTTTTCGAGCACCATCTCGGCCACCTTCACGTGGCGCGAAGCCTGCTCGTCGAAGGTCGAGGCGACGACCTCGGCCTTGGCGTTGCGCGCCATCTCGGTCACCTCCTCGGGGCGCTCGTCAATGAGCAGCACAATCAGATAGACGTCGGGATGGTTGTCGGCGATGGCATTGATAATCGACTGCATGAGCATCGTCTTACCGGTCTTGGGCTGGGCGACGATGAGCGCACGCTGGCCTTTGCCGATGGGCGAAAAGAGGTCGACGATGCGCGTGGTGAGGTTGTTGTGGCCGTTGCCCGTCAGGCAGAACTTCTCGTTGGGGAAGAGCGGCGTCATGTACTCGAACTGCACGCGGTCGCGGATGTATTCGGGCTTCAGGCCGTTGATTTCGTTGACACGCACCAGCGGGAAGTACTTCTCGCCCTCCTTCGGAGGACGAATGGCGCCGTTGACCGTATCGCCGGGCTTCAGGCCGAAGAACTTGATTTGCGAGGGCGACACATAGATGTCGTCGGGCGAATTGAGGTAGTTGTAGTCGGCCGAACGGAGGAATCCGTAGCCGTCGGGCATGATTTCCAATACGCCCTCGCCCTCGATTTCACCGGCGAAGTCATCCTTCGTAATCACCTCCTGCTCGAGGTCGCGCGCAGCCTCCTGCTCCTGCTGTGCGGCGGGCTGAGCCGCTGCCGGCGCCTTCTCCACGGGGGCTTCGGCCGCCTGTCGGGGCGAACCCTTGGGCTTGCGGCCACGGCGCTTGGTCTCCTGCTTCGAGGCCTGCTGATGCGGGTCCGCGGCCTGAGCCAGACCCTGTTCCGCCGGAGCGGCCTCTTCGGGCTGCGCCGGGGCCTCATCAACGCTCTTCGGGGCGGAAGTCTCTTCGGGCTGCGGCTCGGCCTGGGCCGAGTCGGATGCGGACTTGAGTCGCGGACGACGCCCGCGCCGGGGCTTCTCCTCCGAGGGTACGGAGTCGTTGTGCGCTGCTGCGGCAGTCCGGTCGTCCTCCTGCGCCGGCATCCCGCCGCCGTCGGCCGCATTGCCGGCGATGCTCTCCATCAACTCGCGTTTTTTCTTTGCCATGATATTTTTCAGGCCCAATGCCTTAGCGATTTCGCGCAGTTCGGCAAGGCTTTTCCCCTCAAGCGCTTTCAAATCCTGCATAAAAAGGTAAACGTATAAATTCTTAATGATTGATTCCGAGCGGATGCCCGGCGATTGGAATTCGCATGCAAAGATAATGCATTATTTCGGATTTCAAAATAAAAAACGCCCCTGCAGCCCCTTTCCGCGAACTATGGAACACCCGACCGGAGGACCGCTGGAAGAAGAAACCGACCGATTGCTCGAAGGCTCTTGCAATCAGTCGGATATGCGCATCGACATGTTGTGTACTCGGAGCGGGAATCGAACCCGCACGACCATTGCTGGTCACAGGATTTTAAGTCCGGCGTGTCTACCTATTCCACCATCCGAGCTCCCGCCTCCGCGCGGAGGCGCTGCAAAAATAAGAAATAATTTACGATTCGCCAAAATCCACATAGCGGAACATCGCCCCGAGGTCGTCGCGCCGGAACCAGCGAATCTCCCCGTCGCGCCGGAACCAGGTCATCTGGCGCTTGGCATAGTGCCTCGTATTGCGCTTGATGGCCTCGACCGCCTCGTCGTAGGAGCAACGTCCGTCGAAGTAGTCGAACAGTTCGCGGTAGCCCACCGTACGCAGCGCATTCAGATGCCTGCAGGGATAGAGCGCCCGGGCCTCGGCCTCGAGCCCCTCGGCCATCATGGCGTCGACGCGGCGGTTGATGCGCTCGTAGAGCTCCCCGCGCTCCATCTCGATACCGATTTTCACGATGGCGAAAGGCCGCTTGCGCCGCCCTCCGAGCCGCAGCTCGGAAAAGGGACGCCCCGTCTGGAGACATACCTCCACGGCCCGAAGCACCCGCGCCGGGTTGCTGCGGTCGACCTGTTCGTAGTAGCGAGGGTCCAACTCGCGCAGCCGCTCGGCCATAGCCTCAACACCCTGCTCGCGCAGTTCGGCATTGAGCCGTTCCCGCAACTCGGGGTCAGCCTGCGGCAGGTCGTCCAACCCTTCGCACAGCGCCTTGACGTAGAGTCCCGAGCCGCCGACCGCAACCACGGTGTCGTGCGTCGCGAAGAGCCGGTCGATAAGCTCCAGAGCCTGAACCTCGTAGCTACCGCAGCTCAACTCCTCGGTGATGTCATGCGAGGCGATGAAGTGGTGTTCGGCCGCACGAAGCTGCGCGGCCGTCGGCTGGGCCGTACCGATGGGCATGCCGCGGTAGAACTGCCGCGAGTCGGTCGAGACAATCGGCGCCCCGTAATGCTGCGCAAGCGCAATGGCGAGGTCGGTCTTGCCCGACCCCGTGGCGCCTACGACCACAATGAGCCGCCTGTCAGTATTCGTCGTCGTAGTTGTCATCCCCCTCGAAGTCGCGGAAATCGCCCATCATCTCGTCGAAAATCGAGCCCTCGCCCGACTGGACGGCTCCGGCGCGATACTGGTCGGGCACCTCCTCCTGCGCATAGATTTCCCGCGGGTAGGATTCGCCCGGCCGCTCCTCATAGGCCCCCGTCAGCTCGAGGAAGTAGGCCCGGTCGCCGAACATGTCGAAGAGATAAATCAACCGGTCGCGGCGGTTGTGGATGATTTGCCCGAGCGTCACGGACTCCATCGCCCGCGGAGCATCGGGCGCATCGTCGCCCATCTCCATGAGGGTAAACTCCCCGAGCTTCTCCCACCGCTCGTTGGCCGTGAAGAACGACGTCATGCACTCCTCGTACTCGAGCGCCTCGAGCAGGAAGCGGTGAAAATCGAGCAACGTCATGTCGTACGGCACTTCGTAGTCGCGTACGAAGTTGTCGTTCTCGTCGCTCAGCATGCGGAACCGAAATATCATCGACATAGCACAAAAACTGTTTGTTCGTCCAAAGATACAATATTTATCGGAGCTCCGTTATCAAAAAACGGAGAATATCGCGGTCGTCGGGATAGTCCATGAGCGTCGGCGACTGTGCCCGACCGAAATCGACCCGCCGCGAATGGTCGACGCACGTCGAGACGACACACTGCAATTCGCCGTCGTGAGCGGCGAGCCACTCGTCGACCTCCGCCGTCGTCCGGTATTCGGCCACAGCCAGCTCGCTGAGCATGCGGGGGAAGTCGCGACGACGGACCAGCAACGCACCGCCGGCATCGACGAAAGGCTGCCCCTCCATCGTCAGCAGCGCACGCGCCTGGCGGTAGTTGTTGACAAACTTGGGATTCATCCCGTCGGGCACCCGCAGCCGCAGGTCGTACCCTTCGGGGACAAAGAGCAGCGACACGTTGCGGCACCCCAGTCCCGAATAGGCCCAGATATCATCCGCGAGCCCCTCCAGCTGCGACTCGCTCTCGCGGCCCGACAGGACGGCCACCGAGTGGCGATTGCCGCGCAACAGTGCCGGGATACCGCCGTAGCGGCTGCGGAAATAGCGGTTCGCATTGTCGCTGCCGGTAGCAATAACCCCGTCGACCGCCGCCCGTCCGTCATACTCCTCGATGGTGACCGCGGGCTCGATTTCACGCAGCAGCCCGCAGATGTACTCCATCAGTTCGCGGTCCTTGGCCGCCGGCTTGACCAGACAGCGATGGCCGCTCGCCACGACGCACAGCAGGTCGAAGAATCCAACCAGCGGGATATTGCCGGCCATGACCACCAGCACACGGCGAGGCTCGGCCACGGGAATGCCCTCATAAGCCGCAAGCCAGCAGCGAAGCCGCTCGGGGTCGAGCATCTGCGAGGAGATGGCCTCCACGGCCCGCCGGATGTCGCGGGGCGTAAACCAGCCGTTGGCCGCACAGGCCCGCTCGATGACCCGCTGCTGCGCGACATCGGTGCCGAAACCGCGCAGCCGTCGGCCCAGTTTCGAAAAGATTTCGATAGTCTCTTTCATGAAGGCAAAGATAACGGTTCGCAGCGGAATTTGCGCGCAGCCCGGAGGAGTATTTTGAATCGATCCTTATTATCAACGACATACAACTCTCCGCCCTGCTCTTCCGGGAATAAAAGCACAAAAAAATCAAAAAAAAGAGACTAAAAATTTGGAAGTGCGTTTTTTTTACCTACCTTTGCACTCGCAAACGACAAACGTTGCTGCTCAATGCGGAAATAGCTCAGTTGGTAGAGCGCAACCTTGCCAAGGTTGAGGTCGCGG
>DGYMI06202__coassemble_1518_pt1 | contig 12344 bp, 10 predicted proteins | sample DGYMI06202__metabat2_low_PE_006 | metagenome-assembled genome bin DGYMI06202 | reverse complement strand
TGAAGTCGGCCGGGATGTTCCGTTTCCGCGTCTGGCCGGTGTCGCTGAGCAACGTCGACCGCTGGAACCGCAGCGAGGAGTTCCGTGCGGAGTCGCAGCAGCTGCAGGTGCAGTTCGAACTGAACTACGTCGACGAAAGCGAGTCGCCCGAATACCAGGGACGCTTCACCGTGACGAACTACTACACGGTCGCCTTCACGGCCGACGCCGCGGGCGAGGTCGCAATCGACGATTAATCCCTCCTCCGTCCGGCAGGAGTGGCAAACGGCTCCCCGCCGGACGGCGGGGAGACCCCTCCGCTCCGATGGAGACCCCGGCGCCTCCAACGCCGAAAAAACGACGGGAAGCCAACGAATGGCCGTCGCAGGATTGACACAGCACCGCCGACTCCCCGACCGCCGGCATCGGACTCTGGCGGCACGAGGGACGCCGACTGATTGTTCACCCATTCCAAACCCCCATTCCATGAAGACTCCAAGCGGAATCCTCCTCCTGCTGCTGACCCTTGCCGGATGTGCAACCACACGCTCCATCGACAGCCCTCCGCTTGTCGTGGCCGCCGAGGCGACCAGCCCCGGGAGCGCCGACGCAAAGCGGGTGAACCGCCGGTTGAAACCTCTCGAACGGCCCCAGGTGCGCTTTGCCATGGAGCGCGCCGTCTGCCGGGCCGACTCGGCCTGGGTGGTGGTCCGCATCACCGTACCCCACCGCTCACTCCGCCGTGGAGAGTGCTTTGCCGCACAATGCGTACTCCACACGCACGACGGGTTCATGGAGCTGGGCGAGGTGACCCTCGACTCGGGCGGTTTCACGCCGGACACGACCGGCGAAGTGGAGTTTGCCACCCGCTCGGGCCAAGGCCGCAGCCTCTATCTTTCGTCACGCTTCGTCTGGGACGAACGCATGGCGCACAACGCCGACATCACGGTCTTCGCACGGCTGACCGACGGACGGCATCTGTTCTACTACCAACCGCTCATGCTGCCGCTCCACTGGTGCGACGACACGGAACAGGGGCTCTTCTGGCCCCGTTCGGCCGGAATTCCCGAAGACGCCCTGCTGGAGCGCTCGCCCTTCGAGGCGCAATAACCGTTCATCAACGACCCGCAACATCAGACACTTTCGGACAAACAACGGGACAGACAGACTACAAACCCGTTGCAGTTCAGCAGCAGGACACACTCCAGAAGACAAATTTTGAACAGACAAAAAAAGGTTTGGAGTAAAAAACACTGAATTTTCGAGCTTTTTCCCTTATTTTCCATTACCTTTAGGATAAATTAGGTCTTTATCTGACCTCACTCGGCCAGATGAGACTCCCAAAGTTAAACCACAAGGGGAATCGGGTATACTTCCCGGGAACGCCCGAAATATCCAGTTTGTCGCAAGTCATGAAATCGACCTTATTGCTTCTAATGCTGAGTCTTGCAGGCAGTATTACCCATGCCCAGGAGCATATCGACTCGCTCTTCTACGACCAAAACGGTTTTGCCGTACGAAACAAAGCCTTTGCCAACTACCTCCGTATTGCCCTATACCCATCGGACACCCTTCTGCGCAAAGCATTCAAGGACTTCTACACAACAGGAGAACTGCGACGCGAGGGCTATTTTCTCTCTATCGACTCACTGGACGACAGCCAATCTCGTTTCGACGGCAAAAACACAACCTACTACCGCAACGGCCACATTCACGAACAACTCAGCTACTCGAACGGAGTACTCGATGGGGAATACCTGCTCTATGACGAAACAGGCGAGTTGCGCGAGGAACATTTTTACGTTGCAGGAAAAGAGACCGGAATTCGCCGCATACATTATGATGACGGTTCCTGCCGAATAGACGAATACAACGCCGGCAAACCGGTATACGACTACTATCTGCTAGCCGACAACAGAGGCAACACGCTCAAATTCCACCGTGAAGACGAGACCCCGTTCTGGGAATCGCCTTCGCCAGAAGAGAGAGCTGTTGACTACCGCGACGGAATCCCTTGGCAATTCTACTTCAAGAACGGCGTGACCGTTGCTTTGACCAACTCTGTGGTTCGAGACTATGGGAAATGGCACCGTATCGACCTGTCAATCACCAATAATTCGCTGACACCGATTGAATTCACTCCCGAAGAGAGCATTGTCGCCTACTCGTTGGACGAGACCGAGCCGGCCGATTCGGTAAGCAGCCTGAAGGTATGGTCTTGCGATGAATACTTGAAGAAGGTAAATCGCCAGCAGACGTGGGCCGCCGTACTGCTGGGAGTAAGTGAAGGTCTTGCCTCGGCCGGAGCCGGATATTCAACCTCTTACACGACGGGATACAGTTCGACGGACGGCTATGCCTCCTACTCAACAACAACCTACAATCCCTCGGCCGCTTATCAGGCCAACATGGCCTCGGCCGCACGCGTTGCCAACTTCGGTCAGGCGATGGAAGAGGAGCAAAACGTCAAACGGATGGGCTACCTCAAACGAAACACCATCTATCCGGGCGAAACCGTCACGGGATTCGTACACGTCGAATGGCTCCGGGGAACCCGTGTCTTTTTCATCGTAACCATCGAAGATGCCGAATACCTCTTCGAATGGAACTTCGACCGGAAAACCACCTTTCCCGCAGAGTAAGCCCAATTTCCACCTCGGGGAGTGCTCTGGCTACATGCAGATTTCCGACAAAACGTGCGCTAGAAACTATCCCAGGCAAAAAAACGTATACCGGCCGCCGCAGCGCGAAAAACAAGCACGGGATTTGGAAAAACCGACGATTTGCCCTATATTTATCCGTGACACGGTCAACGCCGCACCGGACCATGAGGCCGGAGCGACGCATGGCGCATAGGTTGGAGGAGCAAGGAGACAACGAGTTGAACGAGCGAGGGGCTGGCGCCCCGGAGCGCAGGAGCCGGAAACGAGGTGCGGACCGGCCCTGCGGAGGAGGACGAACGAATGTGTGGATGACCAACCGCGCGAAGCAGCGCCCGAAGGGCCGGCTTCGCAGGGAACGCCCGGCCGCGTCGACAACAGCGACGTAACCGGAACGCTGTCCGGCAGGCTCCCGAAAGCGGGGGCGGGCGTCAGGAACGCGCTCCTCAAACCTCCAAACACCCACACTCATGAAACACCTCAACCTCCTGTTGCTTCTTGCAGCCCTGCTTGGCCTGACGCCCCTGTCGGCATCGGCCCAACGTTTCGAAATCGACCCCCTCTTCAGCGATTCGGTCAAGGTGGTCCGCGTCGTGCGGGCCGACAGCGGATGGACCGAATACCAACCCTATTCGGCCGTCATGCTGCCCGACGGCTACGCCTTCGACCTGGTCGAGATGGACGGGGGCCGTCTGGTCTTCGACATGGACGGCGCCTACTTCCGCGTGCAGCCCGGCAGCGTCGTCTTCAGCCGTGACAACGCCCCCGATGCGGTCAATCCCCTCTCGAAGAAGAACATCCGGCACCACTCGGCACTGGCGCACCTCTTCGCCAGTGCGGCACCCTATCTGCTCATCGTGCTGCTGGTGGTGGTCGGCACGCTGCTGGGCCTGCTCGGACAGCGCAGCAGCGCACTCCGCACGCTGGCGCTCAAGGCCATGCCGCTCTGCCTGGCGGCCGCCTCACTGCTCGAGGTGGCGGCCTTCCTCGTCCTCGGCTCGGACATGGCCTGGTGGTGCGACGACGACCTGTGGGGCTTCTGGGGCGCACTGTGGCGCGCCATCCCCTTCGCCGTGGTGGTGCTGATGCAGTACTACAGCATCCGCCTCTACTCCAAACTCCTCTTCGACGGCCACACGAGCGGCGAGGGTGAGGAGCCGCGCATTTCGCTCCGTCCCGTCGCCTGGGCCATCGGGCTGCTGCTCCCCCTGATTTTCTTCATCATGCTGCTCTTCAACGCCATCGGCTTCATCGGCACCGTTCCCGACATCATCGCCACGGTGATTCCGCTCGGCATCTCGGCCCTGCTGATTCGCAGCGGATACGGCCGGAACCTCGAGACCTTCGGCCGCAAGAACGGGCTCCTGATTACGCTTTTCAGCATCGTCTACCTGCTGGGACTCATCATCTCGGCCGTGATGCTGGCGGTGGTCATCTTCAAGATTATCCTCCAGCTGCTCATCGTGGCGGCTCTGGTCGTATTGTGCGCCTTCGCGGTCAACGAAGGGGCGAAGGGTTCGCCGCAGCCCAAAATCTACCGTGCCAAGGACGGCTCGGAGCACAGCACGGCCTACAGCGCCGGAGAGCAGAACCGCAAAATCGACGCCCAGCGAAAGGATTAGGCCCGAACCGGGCATACGGAATCCGATGGGAGGGGGAGACACCCCCCCCCATCGCATGAAAGCATGAAAAGAGGGAGGTCCCCCGCAACGGGAGACCTCCCTTGTCGTTTCGAGCCGCCCCGCGGGCACGGCTCCATGCCGGAACGCGGCGCGTCACTTCACCCGCACGAGCGTCACGGGCTGCTCCTTCACCGTATCGAGCGGTTCGGAACGGTACTTCACCCGTGCAAAGTCGATGGTCGTCAGGTCGAAGCAGCGGATGGCGCTGTCGTACATCGTCCGGTAGTAGAGCCGACGGTGGAGCAGGTCGGCAGCCGAGGTCCACTGCGTGGCGCTGGGGATGTCGGTCGGGGTCTGGTCGGCCGCGAACTCCACGCCGATGGGAATATCGAAATTATTGAGTATCTGGAAGCTGCACCGAACGGCCGACTCGCCGGTAGCCTGACGGGGCGCCGTCGTCTGATAGAAGGCCGCACGCACGAAACGCGACGGCGGGGTGACGTCGCCCGGAAGCCCCAGCATCCCGCTGCCGGCACCGAAGGGGGCCAGCTCGACGCCGTCCATCGTCAGGTCCGAGGCCGAACCGCCGCGCAGGTTGACATAGTTGCAGAGGTTGGTCATCTGCCACTCGAAGCCGGGAGAATTGGTCAGCACACCCAGCCGGTTTTCGTAGAAGCGGGGCTCGCCGTCGATGATTTCGAGCACCAACTGGCGACCCGACGGCTCGGTGAAGCGCCAATGGACGGTCGATGCGCCGGGATAGACCGAAACAATCCGCACGCGGCCAACCGCCTCACGCACCTCGTCGACCGTACGGCAGCTCCCGAGAATCCAGGGCACGACCTGCAGGTCGGCGATGCTCGCGCCACGCTGCGCCGCATCGAACTCCACGTAGCGGCCATAGCCGGGGAAGTAGAACAGGCCGGCCGAGAGGCCCTCCTCGTTGAGGCCCTCGGCTACGAACTCCGAACGTTCGACAGCCAGACCGACATAGCCGTAACGGGCCGTGAAGGTCATGGCCTGGCCGCCGTCGGGAGCAAACGAGTGCTGGACATATCCGCGCGGGACGACCACATAGCGGCTGTTGAGGTCGCTGCCGCCCCACTCGATGGTCCGGGCGACGACGTGCGACCCGTCATCGGCCTTGAGCGTGATGCCCGTACAGGCATCGGCACGGCGGGCGCCGAGGCCCGCCAGAAGGAGCACGGCCGCAGCCGCAATGCCCCGAAAACATCTCTTTTTCATATCGCTTGGCATTTTTTAGATTTCAACCGGCGCCGGGCTTCCGGACCGACCCGAAGCCCTGCGCCCATATCCGATGCAAACTCCCTGCAAGAGTCGGGCCCGCACATGCCGGGCGACACTCCGTGCAAAAGATTTCCGCACAACGGCGCGAAGCATGCCGGCGCCGCACCGCCGAAAAAAAGGGGGCATCCGACGACGGAGCCCCTTCATTACGGTACGACGAACGACTCCGCCCTATTCGGCCGAGGCGGGGAAGTACTTCATGTACTGCACACGCTGGGCCATGGCCGACGTATCGTCGCCGAACTTCAGACGGCCGCGGAACTCCTCGAGCGACGTGAAGCCGTGGCGTGCGGCCCACGCATCGAGATACTCGTTCATGCGGACCACCGTCTCGTAGCCGCCCTCATGCAGCGCCGAGCATACCTGCACGCTCCGCGCGCCGCAGAGCAGCGCCTTGACCACCGCCTCGCCGTCGTGCACGCCGGTCGAAACCGAAAGGTCGAGCGTCGGGAGCACCGTCGAGCAGATGGCCGTCGTACGCAGCACGTTGCGCAGCTCCGAAGGCTGGCTGTAGGGCGAGCTCTCGATGAAGCGCATGCGCTCGACATCGACATCGGGCTCGAAGAAGCGGTTGAAGAGCACGACGCCCTTCACGCCGCGGGCCGCAAGCGAATCGGCCACCGCAAAGAGGTTCGTGAAACGCATCGAGAGCTTCACCGAGACGGGCACCCGTACGGCCGCGGCCACCTTGCCGGCGATTTCGGCATAGCGGCGCTCGAGTTCCTGCGACGAGGTGTGGACGTCGGTCGGCTGGAGGAAGATGTTCAGCTCGAGTGCGGCGGCTCCCGCCTCGGCCATCATCGTGGCGTATTCGACCCACTCGCCGTCGAGCCCCACGCAGTTGATGCTGGCGATGAGCGGCATCGACGTTTTGGCGCGGGTGTCGGCGAGCAGCCGGAGAAACTCCTCCTTGTAGTTGTCGCCCAGGTAGCGCTCCAGATAGAGCTCGGCGTCGCCGTAGAACGACTCGGACTGACGGCCCAGCGATGCGGCATGGTGGAGAATCTGCTCCTCGAAAATCGACTTCAGGACAGCGGCGCCCGCGCCGTTTTCGGCGCAGCGTACCAGCCCCGCAACGGTGGAGGTATAGGGCGAGCTGCCGACGATGACCGGACTGGAGAGCTCCAGTCCCAGGTATTTGGCTTTCATAATCGTTATGTGTTTGTATTGTTGACCGAATCAAAGTGTTCCGCACGCTGCGAAAACACAGCGAATATAGGAAGAAACTCGTTAACGGCCAAGAAAAAGGGCGAAAATCGCCCCGTTCCGCCCGCCACGCGCCGCATCCGGGCAGCCGTTGCGCAGCCGTCATGCGGGAGACAAACGGGAGACGGACGGGTTCGTATTCCGGTTTTTATTCGTACCTTTGGCCACCTTAACCCGATTTCGCCATGCCCGCAATGCTCCGAGAGGATGCCGGTTTTTCGCGCAGCCTGCTTCTGACGCTGGCCGTCATCGCCGGCGTCTCCGTCGCCAACCTCTACTACAACCAGCCGCTGCTGGAGATGCTCCGCACGGAGCTCCGCACCTCGACGCTCGAGGCCAACCACATCGCCCTCTTCACCCAGGGAGGCTACGCCCTGGGGCTCTTCTTCATCATCCCGCTGGCCGACCTCGTAAGCCGCCGGCGCATCGTGCTGGTCAACTTCTCGGTGCTGGTCCTTTCGCTGCTGGCCATCGCCGCCGCGCGCAACATCGTCACCATCCAGTTCTTCTCCTTCCTGACGGGGCTCTGCTCGGTCATGCCCCACATCTTCATCCCCTTCGCGGCCCAGTACTCGCGCCCGGCCGACAAGTCCCGCAACGTGGGCATCATCCTCTCGGGACTGCTCAGCGGCATCCTGGCCTCGCGCGTGGTGAGCGGCGCCGTGGGCGAGGTGCTCGGCTGGCGCGAGATGTACTGCATCGCCGCAGGGCTGATGGTCCTCTCGGCGCTGGTCATCCTGCGCGTGCTGCCCGACACGCCGCGCAACTTCACGGGCGGATACGGCGCGCTGATGCGCTCGCTGGCCACGCTCTTCCGCCGCTACGCCGCACTGCGGCTCCATGCGCTGCGCGCCGCACTGGCCTTCGGGTCGTTCATGTGTTTCTGGGCGTCGCTCGCCTTCAAGATGGCCGAGGCGCCGTTCCACGCCGGCAGCGACGTGGTGGGGCTGCTGGGTCTGTGCGGCATCGCCGGGGCCGTCACCGCCTCGCGCGTGGGAGTCTACATTCCGCGCTTCAGCGTCCGACGCCTGAGCGCCGCCGGGTCGCTGCTGCAGCTGGTCGCCTGGGGGCTCTTCGGCGCAGGGGCCGGGAGCTATGCGGCCATCATTGCAGGCATCGTACTGATAGACATCGGCATGCAGGCCATCCAGCTCTGCAACCAGACGCCTCTCTTCGGGCTCGAGCCGCAGGCCTCGAACCGCATCAACACGCTCTTCATGAGCATCTACTTCATCGGCGGCGCCTTCGGCACGCTCCTCTCGGGGCTGACCTGGAGCCGCTGGGGATGGCCGGGCGTCGTGGCGGCCGGCGCCGTGCTGGCACTCGCCTCGCTGCTCACCACCCTCCGGCCGAAGCGGTAGCGGCAACAGCCCGGCAATACCCCCTCCGCCATCCCGACCGCATCTCTTCCCGCCCCTGAGAAGCGGTGCGACCGGCACCATATCCCATGCACGAAAAAAAGGCGGAGCGAACGCAACAGCAACGTTCGCTCCGCCGATACCGACATCGTCGGGCCGCTCGCTACAGCGGCGAATACATGTCGGGAAGGTCGTTCTCGAACAGCACCTGCTCCTTGGCCGCAAAATCGAGGAAATCCTCCTCGGAGCAGCACCCGCGGAAGGCCCCGAAACAGAGGCCTCCGCAGTGCGGGATAACTCCGTTGCGCCATACTGGCATGAAGCTGACGGGCTGGTCCCCGATGACCTTGCAGGGTATCCCCAAGCGTGCTATTCGTCAACGGTAAACACCTCGCGGAAACCGTTCAGGTCGGATGCTCCGGCAGGGAAATATACGTTGCGGTAACCCGAACGGAGGTAGTGCCAATAGTTGAACCACGAGCCGCCCTTGATGACCTTGTAGAGGCTCGATTCGGGGCCCACGGGGTCCTCGACCACCGTATCGGAGGTCAGGTTCTCAATCCCGTAATTGTTGTCGAACCAGTCGTTGACCCACTCATAGAGGTTTCCGTGCATGTCGTAGAGCCCCCACGGATTGGGTTTGAGCTGTCCGACCTCGCTCGGACCCTTGTCCTTGGAATTCTCGTCGCACCATGCATATTCGCTAATCATGGAGTAGTCGCCTCCGAAGGACCATGCGGTCGTCGTTCCGGCACGGCAGGCATACTCCCACTGCGCCTCGGTCGGCAGTTCGCCGCCAATCCAGTCGGCATAGGCCTTGGCTCCGTACCACGTCACATAGGACATGGGAACATCGGTCTTATCGAGCACGGGCACCCATTTCCCCAGCGCCGAGTCGTAGCGGACGTTCCAGTTGGGACTCTTTTGGAACAGGGTCTGGGTTCCGAATCCCTCCACCTCGGCGGTAATCGGGCCAGGTCACCGCTCACGTCGGGCACGCCCGTGGCATTGAGGAACTGGGCATACTGGCCGTTGGTGATTTCGTAGGTGCCGATGTAGTAATCCCTGGTCAGGATGACCTTGTGCTGAAGTTCCATGGCGGAGTGGCCGGACTCGTTATCGGGCGTACCCATCATGAACTCGCCGGCGGTGATTCTGGTCAGGGGCAGGTATCCGACAAACTCGCTCTCCATGGCGATTACCTCGCCCGAGAGCAGGGACAGCTTCTCCTGAAGCGTATTGCCATACATCTCGCGCCAGCCCGAATAGACGAACTTGAGCAGCTGACTTCCCTCATCCACGGTCTGGGCGGGAACCCAGGCGCGGTATTCCGAGACCTCGCCCGAGCCATAGGGGAACAGGTACAAGTCGACCGACCCGCGGCTGCTTTCGTCGGACTCCGCCTTCAGCTCCTCGCCGGCAAGGTTCACCTTGACGCTGTTGCAGACGTCGTTCAGCTGCACGCGGACATCATCCGCGCCCTCCTCGAACGGCGTGAAGGTCACATCGACCAGCGAAAGGGCATGGTAGAACATCAGGCAGACCGTAGCGCCGCGCGCCACGCCGATGGTGCGGGCGAGCATCAGGTCGCTGGCCGCAAAACTGTCGGCATCGGTCTGCTCCGCCTGGATGTTGAAGGTGATATCGAGCGGATTCGTGACATTTTCATCATAGGGATAATATGCGTAGAAATCCATGGGATAGTCGGTGGGCCACTGAGCCGCAGGGTTGTTCTCCAGCGTCCACGACGAGCCGTCGTAGACCAGTTTGGCATTCTGGAGCACGTTGCCGTCGCTCTGGAGCTCGCTTCCGAACGCCGTTGCAAAGACACCGATGGCGTCGCCCGTCCTCTAGGAGGTTCTGAACCTGTCGTTCAGTTCGGTTCTGGTGAGCGGGTAGAGCTGTGCATCGAACTCGATGGCGACTTTGGGAAGCGACTCCCCTTCCGGGTCATCCAAGCAGGAGGGAGCAACCATGACGGATGCGACCAGCAAAGAGAGCATCCATCGACTAATCAGGCGAACTTTTTTCATGGCAATGATTTTAGGGTTAATTGTTGGTGTCGCCACACGGGACAACTTGACGAAGACAAAATTGGTTAAAAATCCTCGTCCCGTCAAATGAATGTTGTCGCCATACATACAATTGTACCCCCGTTTATTGTTCGCTCTGGGTAAATTTACGGAGATTTAATACCTCTTTCTTGTAATTTCCGGGCGTTACGCCCGTCTCACGCTTGAATGCCTTGAAAAAAAGTCTGGATGTTGTTGTAGCCGACGTCATCGGCCAACTGCTTGAGGGAGATGCCCTCCGACAGCGCGGAATCCGACAGGATGCGCGTCGCCTCCTTGATTCGGTAGGAGTCGATATAGCCGTAGAAGGAGATGCCGGCCACCTTGTTCAGGGCGTTGGAGACATAGGTGCGGTTGGTGCCGAGCGCCTCGGCCATGCGGTCGAGCGTAAGCTCCTTTTCGCGGAAGAGCCCCGCCTTCATCAGCTGCTCCATCTTCAGGTAGAGCGCATAGTGGATATCCGACCGGTGGTCGGCCACCGTACGGTCGTTGACGCTGTTCTCGGTCAGCAGGCGCTTGCGGTACTCCTCGTACTGCGCGATGAGCCGCTTGTTCTCGCGCCGCTGCCGCGAATAGAGGAGCAGCACGAAGACGACGCAGAGCGCCGCCACGCTGACGAAAAAGACGAGCAGGCCGGTGGTTCTCCGATTCTCGGACAGCTCGAGCGACTTGCGCGTGATGTCGTACTCGTATTGCAGCGAGGAGTACTCGAAAAGCGAGTTCTTGAAGTCGCTGTTGCCACTGAGGAAATTGAGCCGGTCACTCTGCTCAATCAACTCGTTGCAGTAGCGCGCAGCCCCGTGTACGTCCCCCGTGCGGGAGCACACCTCGACCATTCCCCGAAGCAGCTGGATAAGGAATTCGGTGCTTCCCGCCTCCCGACACCGCTCAAGCGCCTCACCGTAGAGTCGTGCCGCCTTCTGCGGCTGCCCCGCAGTCTGGCACAGGGTTCCGTAGTTGTAGAGTATGCTGATGACAATCGACGGTTCGGTATTCGGAGACTCGCCGAGAGCCATCTCGTAGCTACGGGCGGCCTTGTCGTACTGCCCCCGGGCAGTCAGGATATCGCCCTGCAACATGTAGACAATGGGGCTCCAGTATTCGGCATTGTGCTTCAGGGACTCCTCATGGGCCTGGCGGAGGTAGTCGGCTGCCCTGTCGTAGGACCGGTTCAGATACTCCGACTCCGTCATGGCTATCAGCGCGGCGATTCGGGTGAAAAAGCTCACCTTGGGATGTTCGGACAGAGACAGAGCCATTTCGGCATACTGACTGCAGTGCGGGTCCTTGCGGATGTAGAAGATGTAGATGATGTTGTACAGCATCCCTATCTGCGCCGGGATGATTTCCCGCCGCTTGGCGTTGTCGAGCACCTTCAGATAATGGGAGAGCGCACCCGTATAGTCCGCATGATACTTCAGGGCAAAGCTACCAAGCATGTTGTGGTAGATGATGAAGGCGCTGCCGTCGTCGACGCCCGCCATATAGGGCTGCAGCATCTCGATGTAGCGGCTCACCGAATCGCGGTTCTCCAGTTCGAGCCAGGCCTGGGCGATGCTTGCCCCGAGCAGCTGGCATACGGCCGTATCGCGGCGGGAGATGGCCCGGTAGAAGTGTGGCGTCATGTCGATAACAACCGAATCCTGACGCCCGGCATAGATGTAGCGGTTGATGCGCTCCGCATAGTAGTCGAAGGACTCCTTGACGATGCCTCCCCTTAAATCGGGCTCCGCCTCCGAGCAGCCAGCAGGGCCGGCAGCAACAGCAGGCAGAGGCGCATCCATGCGCGGGCGAAGAGCCCCGTCCGACCGCTCCGCCGGCGCTCCGGGAGGGTGCGGCGGCCCTCCTCCGCTCCGCCCAGCCGCCCCGGGCGGCAGCCCCCTGCGGCTGCGCCCGCCAGCCGGGATACAACCGCCACACGACGGTCAGCACCTCCCCGAACGGAGGGTGCTCCTCTCCCGATACGGGCCTCGGGCGCGGCATATAGAGCGTTGTATCCCATATCCTTACGTACTTCATACCGGAGCGTCGCTCCGGGCGGGAACGCGCCGTCGCGTTAACGAAAAAAGCCTGAGTTCCGAGAACCCAGGCTTTTCCTTTGGTGCGGAGAGAGAGGCTCTCGAACCTACATATTCAAGA
>DGYMI06202__coassemble_1491_pt1 | contig 12601 bp, 14 predicted proteins | sample DGYMI06202__metabat2_low_PE_006 | metagenome-assembled genome bin DGYMI06202 | reverse complement strand
AGGTTTCGGCGCACGCATGGCACCCTTCGGGGTGCCTTTCGTCGTTTTCGGGTGCGTGTGGGGCGGGGGGGCATTGCCGGAGCCGGGGCCGCACAAGGGGCTTTGCGTGTGGCGTGTGGTGGGGGCCGGGTGTCAGGTGTCAGGTGTCGGGTGTCGGGTGCCGATGGCTGGGGAGCCGGAGGCCGTGTGCGCAACCATCGGGTTCCGGAGAATGGACGCCCGGGCGGAATTGGGTGTGCGCCTCTGCCGCGGGAAAGCGGGGGCTTCCGGAGTAGCGAGGGCTGAATGCGCAGGAATCCTGTTCCGATGCGGGTGGAAGGTTTTCGGAACTCGGACGCCCGGGCCGAATCCGGGGTGCGCCTCTGCTGCGGGAAAGCGGGGACTTTAGGATGCGGGCCGTAACGCCCCCCCCAGGGGCATACGGAAACCGGCCGGACAGAAACTCCGAGGAGTCCCATGTCGGCCGGTTTGTCACACTGCCGCTCCGATGCGGCCTGCCGCTTCGGGGCTACTCGCCCAGAAGCCGTTCGCGCCACAATTCGGGCACGGGGAAGCTCTCCTGACGGTCGAAGTCGAAGGCGACCATCACCGAGCGGCTCTCGCTGCGCACCTCTTCGCCGCAGAGCAGCTGCTGGAAGAGGACGATGCTCTTGTTGCCGATGCGTTCGCAGGTGGTCGTCACCCGGATGTCGTCGCCCATGCGGACCTGCCCCATGTAGGAGGTCGAGGTCGAGACCGTGATGATGCGGCGCCCGCCCAGCAGCACCTCCTCGCCGAGCACCTTCTGGTAATAGTCCACCTTGCCCACGTCGAAGTACATCTGCTGGGCGACGTTGTTCACGTGGTGGAACGAGTCGATGTCCGAGAAACGCTGCTGGACCGGCGTTGTCAGTATGCGAGCCATCTTATTCGCGGATGATTTTAACCTCGCCCCCTTCGGTGAAGGCGATAATCGACGATGCCTTGCGCGTGGGTTTTCCCTCGAAGCGGGGGTTGACCACGAAGTCGACGCCGTCGATGATTTCGCGCGCCACCTCGTCGAGTTCCACGGGGGTCTTCTCGCCCGAGATGTTGGCCGAAGTCGAGACAATCGGCCGGCCGAAGGCGCGCAGCAGCCGACGGCAGAACTCGTGGTCGGGAACCCGCACGCCGAGCGTCCCCTCCTCGGGGATGAGGTTCTCGGCGAGCCCCGAGGCTCCCGGCAGGATGAGCGTGAGGGGGCTGGTGGCCAGCTCCATCACCTCGAAGGCGATGCCCGGCGCCTTGTTTTCGTAGCGCACGACCATGTCGGCCGAGGCGCAGAGCACCAGCATCGATTTCTTGTTCTCGCTCCGTTTGAGCGCATAGATGCGTGCCACGGCGTCGGCGTTGGTGGCGTCGCAGCCTATGCCCCAGACCGTGTCGGTGGGGTAGAGCAGCAACCCGCCCTCGCGCAGCGTGCGGACCGCCTCGTCGACTTCGTGCTGCAGTTCGGTTTCGTTTTTCATGATTCGTCTTTTTGCTTTGCAGCTCCGGGGGCAGGCGGCGTGAGCCGCACTGCCGGATGGCGTTGCGGCCTGCGCGCGAAGCCCTGCATGGAGTTGCCGTCGGGGGCGTTACCGCTTGAGCGGCAGCACCTCAATCCAGTAATCGTCGGGGTCGTTGATGAAGTAGAGCCCCATCTCGTGGTTCTCGAAGCATACCCAGCCGTTGGCGCGGTGGTATTCGCGCACGGCGTCGTAGTCGCCTGCCACACGGATGCAGAGGTGGCTCTCGTTGTCGCCCAGCTCGTAGGCACCCTCCTTGTCGCGCAGCCAGGTGAGCTCGAGGTGGAAGTTGCTCTCGCCGTCGCCCAGGAAGACCAGCTCGAAGGAGCCGTCCTCGGCCTTCTGGCGTCCTTTTTCATGCAGGCCGAGCGCACGGCCGTAGAAGTCGATGCTGCGCTCGAGGTCGGTTACGTTGATGTTGAAATGGTCGAATTTGCCTTTGATTTCCATGGTTTCGGATTTTGATGCAAAGATACGAAAAGGCGAGGGCAGAAAAACAAACTTGTTTGATTTTTTTGCCGGGCCGCCCGCTGTCCACTCCTTCCGGGATGTGGCTCCCGCCTCAGCCTCTGCCGGGAAACCCTCTGCAGCGTCCCGCCCGTTGTCCGTCGCTGCGGGTTGCCGCATCTGCATGGTGCTGTCCGGATTGCGTGCCGGCCGACGCGGCGCCGGCCGGCACGACGCCCCGTGTGCGGACATCGGCCTGTTGCACCTGCGAGGTGACCGACCGAATCTTTCGCCGATATTTCATTATTTTGTGAGAATTTTATACTTTTGCGAAACGGAAAAAACAACAGAATAAAAAAGACATATACCTATGGGAAGAGCCTTTGAATACCGCAAAGCACGCAAGCTGAAGCGCTGGGGTCACATGGCCCGCACGTTCACCAAAATCGGCAAGGAGATTGAAATCGCCGTGAAGGCCGGCGGTCCCGACCCGTCGGGCAATACGCGTCTGCGCATCCTGATGCAGAACGCCAAGGCCGAGAACATGCCCAAGGAGAACGTCGAGCGCGCCATCAAGCGTGCCACCGAGAAGGACGCCGCCGACTACAAGCAGGTCATCTACGAAGGCTACGGCCCTCACGGAATCGCCTTCCTGGTGGAGACGGCGACCGACAATACGAACCGTACGGTGGCCAACGTGCGCATGCACTTCAACAAGTGCGGCGGTACGCTGGGCAACAGCGGCTCGGTAGCCTTCATGTTCGAGCACAAGTGCGTCTTCAAGTTCCACGCCCCGGCGGGCACCGACCTCGAGGAGCTCGAGCTCGAGATGATTGACCTGGGAGTCGACGAGTTCTATCCCGAGGAGGATGCCGTGACGGTCTATGCCCCCTACGAGTCGTTCGGCGCCATCCAGAAGTGGCTCGACGACAAGGGTTGGGAGATTGTCTCGGGTGAGTCGGTCTACCTGCCTGCGGATACCAAGGAGCTCGACGCCGAAGGCCGCGAGTCGGTCGAGAAGTTGGTGGAGCGCCTCGAGGAGGACGACGACGTGACGAACGTCTACCACAACATGAAGGAGCCCGAGGAGGAGTAGTTCATCGGGCGGAGCATCGGACCCGATGCGGCCGTGGGGCTGCAGCGGACGATGCCGGGAGAAGACAGGCGGGGCATCCGGAGTACCGGACGCCCCGCCTTCCTTGTTCCCTTCCCCGCGGCATGTTGTCTGGCGCCGTTTCCGGTTCTGTTTCCGAGGACTGTTTCCCGGAGACTGTTTCCCGGCCATGTCGTGCGGACGCTCCCGGAAGGAGGGCACAAAAAAACGGGACGTTCCCAGACTGGGGAACGTCCCGTTTTTCGTCCATGGTACGAGCGGAGGTTATTTCTCGCTCTTGACAACCATGCGCTTCTCCTTGATGCGGGCCTTCTTGCCGGTCAGGTTGCGCAGGTAGTAGATACGTGCGCGACGAACGACACCGACCTTGTTCACCTCAATCTTGTCGATGTGGGGCGAGTAGAGCGGGAAGATACGCTCAACACCCACGCCGTTCGAAATCTTGCGGATGGTGAACATCTTGGTCTTGCCCGAGCCCTTAATCTGGATTACCACACCGCGGAAGCTCTGCAGGCGCTCCTTGTTACCCTCGATGATGCGATACGTTACGGTGATGGTGTCACCGGCCTTGAACGACGGCACGTCCGCGTCCGTCTTGGGCCACATCTGCTCGTTGACGAGCTTGATGATTGCGTCTTTGTTCATTGTTGCAACTGTTTTTTTAATTTCGCATTCAACGTTCCCGCTGTCCTCCGGCTACCATGCCCGGACCCTGCCGTGCAATCCCGCGGTCGTGCCGCCTCTGCCGTCGAACCCAATGAAAGAGGTTGATATACGTCCCCGAAGAGGCGACAAAGTTAGGAATAATTTTCGGATTTTCATGCATCCGTGTGAAAATATCGCTTCGCGACCCGGATTTATGTGTTATCTTTGTTCCGCAAAAAAACGGAAACGATGAACGAACGATTAATCCTGGTGACCAACGACGACGGCTACGACTCGCGCGGCATTGCCGCCGCCATCGAGGTGGCGCGCCGCTTCGGCCGGGTGGTGGTTGTGGCTCCCGAGACGACGCAGAGCGGTATGAGCCAGGCTATTACGATATATTCGCCCCTCTTCCTGCGGAAGGTCCGCTCGGAGGAGGGTCTCGACGTCTACGCCTTCACGGGGACGCCGGTCGACTGTGTGAAGATGGCCTTCGACTACCTGCTGCGCGACCGGCGGGTCGACCTGGTGCTTTCGGGCATCAACCACGGCTCCAATTCGGCGGTCAACGTCCTCTATTCGGGAACGATGGGCGCCGCCATCGAGGGGAGTTTCTACGGCTGTCCCTCGGTCGGGCTCTCGCTGACGGACCACAGTGCCGAAGCCGATTTCGACGGTGCGGTGCTCTACGGCGAGCGGATTCTGAACCGCATGCTGGAGGGCGGCGTGCAGCTGCCCCTCTGCCTGAATGTCAACGTCCCGGTGGGGCGTCCCGAGGAGCTGCGGGGCATCCGCCTCTGCCGTCAGAACCGGGGTTTCTGGCGCGAGGAGTTCTTCCGTCACGAAGACCCCCGCGGCCGTGAATACTTCTGGCTGACGGGCGACTTCGTCAACCAGGAGCCCGAGGCCGAGGATACCGACGAGTGGGCGCTTGCCCACGGCTACGTCTCGGTCGTTCCCGTGCAGACCGACCTGACCGACTACGCGCAGCTGCGCGCACTCCGTTCGGTGCTCGGATAGCGGGGCACACCCGGGTGCGGCTGCGGGAGGGTAGGTGTGGAAAATCCATGGATTTTGCTATATTTGCATCATGACAAATTCCGAAAACCCATGTTGATAAAAGTCCTGCTCATCATCGCCATCGTGATTCAGACCCTGGCTACGGTCTATGCCCTGCGTCTGGTGCGTACCACGAAGTACAACTCGGTGTGGATACTCTTCATCGTGGGCTTCTCGCTGCTCTCGGTCGAGCGTCTGGTTCAGTTCCTTGTGGCCAGCGGGCAGTATGTCCCGCGCGGGTGGTTCGCCTATCTGGGCATTGTCATCTCGGTCTGCCTCTCCATCGGCGTCATGTATGCCCACAAGCTCTTTAAGTATATCGGGCGGCTCAACCGCCAGCGGCAGCTGCTCAACCGCCGCATCCTGACGGCCGTGCTGCGTACCGAGGAGAAGACCCGTTCGCGTTTCTCGAAGGAGCTGCACGACGGTCTGGGCCCGTTGCTCTCGTCGGCCAAGATGTCGCTCTCGGCCCTTGCGCGCGAGGAGCGCGACCCCGAGCAGCGCGAAATCATCGCCAACACGACCTACGTCATCGACGAGGCCATCCGCTCGCTGCGCGAAATCTCGAACAACCTCTCGCCCCACGTGCTCATCGACTTCGGCCTGGCGCGCGGCGTGCAGAACTTCATCGACCGGAGCGCCGCGATGCACGACGTGAAGATTCGTTTCACGACCAACCTGCGCGCCGAGCGCTACGACACCGATACGGAGGTGATTCTCTACCGGGTCATCTGCGAGCTCATCAACAATTCGCTCAAGCATTCGGGCTGCAAGTCCATCAATCTGTCGCTCTCGCAGGGAGGCGGTGCGCTCTCGCTGGAGTATACCGACGACGGCCGCGGCTTCAACCCCCAGGCGATGATGGATTGCGGCATGGGGCTCTCGAACATCGCCTCGCGCATCAATTCGCTGGGCGGGACCTTCCAGATAACGAGCAGCCGGGGCAAGGGCATGCGTGCCTCGATTCACGTGGGTGTGGCGCAGAGCGCTCCGGCGCGTAAAAACAGGAACAAGGAGTGACGATGAAGGAGTGTCGTATTGTACTGGTCGACGACCATTCGCTCTTCCGCAACGGACTGCGGGGGCTGCTCGACCGTTGCGAGGGGTACCGCGTGGTGGCCGAGGCGGCCAGCGGCGAAGAGTTCCTTGCGCTGCTGTCCGAGCTGGAGGCCGACGTGGTCTTCATGGATTTCTCGATGCCGGGCATCGACGGCGCCCGGACCACCGAACGGGCCCTGGCGCAGCGTCCCGAATTGAAAATCATCACCCTCTCGATGTTCGGCGACGAAAGCTACTACCAGCGCATGGTCCAGGCCGGTGCGCGGGGTTTTCTGCTCAAGGACTCCGACATTGCGGATGTGCTGCAGGCCATCGATACGGTCGAGGCGGGCGGCAGCTACTTCAGCCCGCAGCTGCTCACGTCGCTTACGGGGCGGATGCATGCGCGCGAGGATGCGCCCGACGAGCAGCTCTCGGAGCGCGAGCGCGAGATTCTGGTGGCCGTCTGCCGCGGACTGTCGAATCAGGAGATTGCCGACGAGCTCTTCATCTCGAAGCGTACGGTCGACAAGCACCGCGCCAACATCCTCGAGAAGACGGGGTGCAAGAACACGGCTTCGCTGGTCGTCTATGCCATCCGCTACGGCATTGTCGACATCTGACAGCTGTCGGGACGGTGGGGCGCCGGGAGGCGAGCCCGCCGGGAAATGGATGCAATGTGGAAAATCCGGCCTTCGGGGCCGGATTTTTTCGTGCGAAGGTTTCCGGCGGCAGGCCGGTGCCGCCGACTGTTGCGGAATCGGGGAGCGGGCCGTTGCGGAATCGGGTCGGGCCGTGAGCGGGCCGCGCGCGGACAGAGCGGTGAGGTGAGGTGAAGTGAAGTGAGGCGAGGGGCCCGCCATCGGGCGATGCTCAAAGCCCCTTGCGGGCCAGCCGCCAGGCCAGCCGGTTGTACCAGTCGAGCACCGCAGGACGCCACGCCGCGGGCAGCGCGTTGAGGATGCGCACCTTGCGCAACAGACGGCGGTTCAGCCGTGTCCAGCCGAAGAACCGCGCCGTGCGGGCCGCTTCGTCGGTGCCTCCCTTGGCGCTGATGACCAGCGCCTTGCCCAGCGCTACGCGGGCGACGTACTCGTTGCTGGCCTCGGAGGCCGCAGGGTCGTAGAGCTCCTCGAGCGTGTGGAGGCTTCGCTCGGGGGTGTAGACCGCGTTGGAGCGATTCGAGGCGACGCGCGAGTAGAGCACCAGCCGCTCGGGCGAGAAGCAGACCGTGCGGCAGCGGGCGATGCGGGTCCAGAGGTACTGGTCCTCGCCCAGCTTCATCCCCACGGGGAAGAGCCCCACCTCCGCAAAGAGGGCGCGCGGGATGACGCTGGCCGAGGGGATGGCCACATAGCAGCTCATCGAGCGGGTGAAGAAGTCGTCGACGGGCCCCCGCTCATCGGGTGTGCGGCCGGGGACAAGCCCCTCGCCGCTCACGATGTCGAAGGCCGTTGCGTAGAGTCCGCAGCCGGGCCAGCGCTCAATCATCGCGGCAATCTCGGCCAGAAAGCCCGTGCGCCACCGGTCGTCGGCATCGAGCAGGGCGACATACTCGCCCCGCGCCTCGGCGATGGCCCGGTTGCGGGCGGCGCTCACGCCGGCGTTCGGCTGGCGGATGAGGCGCACGAGCGGTGAACGGAACGCGGCGACGATATCGGCCGAGCCGTCCGTCGAGCCGTCGTCGACGACGATGACCTCCAGCGGGCGGAGGCTCTGTTCGAGGGCCGAACGGAGGGTTGCGGCGACCTCGGCCTCCTTGTTGTAGAGGGGTATGATGACCGAAAAGGTGGGAGTGCTCACGGCTTGGGGCTCTTTCTTGCAAAGGTATCGTTATTTTGCTACATTTGCAAGCGGCATCGGGCGGCTCCGATGCGGCGCTCTGCCCGCCTTCACGGCCGCCCTTGTGCCGAACCGAACCAAGTTTGCCATGACCCTTTCGCTCAGAATCGTCGGACTGCTCCGCAATACGTTCAACACGCTCTTCTACTTTGCGGCGATGGCCGTGAAGGAGAACTTCCGCAACTACATCGGCCGCGCCGGGGCGGTCGGCCGCCGCTCGGAGGAGCTTGTGCTGCTGGCCAACGGCCCCTCGCTGGGGCGTGAGCTGCCGCGGCTGCTTGCACGCGGCGACCACCGCACGAAGGACTTCCTGGTGGTCAACTTCTTCGCCGAGGACGACCGCTTCGAGGAAATCCGTCCCAAATACTACGTCCTTTCGGACCCGATGTTCTTCCGCGACAGTGTGAACCGCGAGCGGGTCGAGGCGCTCTACCGGACGCTCAACGCCAAGGTTGAGTGGGAGATGAACCTCTACGTGCAGTACTACAACCCCGAGCGGTTCGACTACCGCCGCCGGCTGCCCAACCCCCGCATCCGGATTGTCCCCTTCCATACCATCGTCTACCGCGGCTTCCGCAGCGTCGAGTTCTGGCTCTTCCGCCACGGGCTGGGCAGTGCCAACTTCGGCACGGTCATTCAGAACGGCGAGTACATCGGCCTGCTGCTCGGCTACCGCCACCTCTCGCTCTACGGCGTCGACCATACGCTGCTCGAGGGGTTGTGCGTCGACGCCTCGAACCGCCTGTGCCGTGCCGACCGCCACTACTACGACCACGGTGCGGCCGTGGCTCCGCGACCCATCTACTTCAACGCCACGCTCCCTCCCGTGCCCTATACGATGGCCTCCTATCTGGCCGAGGTGGCCGAACTCTTCCGCGGCCATGAGGTGCTGCGCGACTACGCCGCCTCGCTCGGCGCGCGGATTGTCAACCACACTGCCGGCTCGATGATTGACGCCTACGAGCGTGCCGGCGAGGAGGAGCTGCAGGAGGCGGAATGTCCGGCGGCCGGGCATCCGGCAGCGGAGCCGAAGTAGCGGCCGCTGCCCGACCGGCTCGGTTTGGGCGGCAGGCGACTCAGCCCGGGCGGCAGGCGGCTCAGCCCGGGCGGCGATGCCCGGCAGTGAAACAAAGGAGGCCTCCGGGGATAATGCACATCCCCGGAGGCCTCCTTCCTTTGTCCGTACAACGGCCCGGCTGCTCAGAGTCCGCGGCTGGCGGCGATGATTTCCGCCATGGCGAAATCCTCCGGATAATCGATGTCGAGCCCCTCGACCCGCTCGACCACAGCCATGTAGGGTCGGTCGCCGATGCGGCGGTGATGCGCGCACCACAGCTCCCGCGGGAAGATGAAGAAGGCGCTGGTCTCGATGTAGACCGGTTCGATGGTCTGCGTGCGGGGGATGTTGTCGAGCGCATAGTTGAGCGGGCGTCCCTCGTACCAGGCGAAGGTCTGGATTTTCTCGGCGCTGAAGGCCGAGTCATACTCGCCCGAGCGCACCTTGTCCAAAGCTCCGGCGATGGTCTCGGGCCGGATGAAGGGCGAGGTGGCATGGGCTAGCACGTAGAGGTTGGCCTCGACACGGGCGGTGAAGGCGTCGTAGATTTCGCGCCCGAGGGTCGTGTCGCGGTCGAGCTCGGCGCTGCGCTTCAGAAAGCGCACCCCCTCGGGCAGCAGCTCGACGATGCGCTCGTCGCTGCAGAAGACATAGACCTCGTCGATGCCCTCGACGCGGGTCAGCGTCCGCAGAATGTGGCACATGAGGGGTTCGCCGCCCAGCAGGCGGAGGTTCTTGCCGCTCACGCGCTGGCTGTTGAGGCGTATGGGTACGAATGCTACGGTTTTCATCTGGTTCGTCGTTTTTTTCGGTTTGTCGTTCGCGCCCGGAGTTGCGTCCGGAGATGCGTCCGGAGTTGCATCCGGAGATGCGCCCGGAGTCGCGTCCGGAGTTGCGCCCGGAGTTGCGTCCGGAGAAGCGTCCGGAGTCGCCGGCGGCCGGTTCCGTCCGTGGAGCTTCGATGGGCCGGCCGCTACTGTACCAGCAGGTTGCAGCCCCGGATGTCGCTGCGGTCGATGCGCCCCTCGATGTCGAACGAGCCGTCGGCAAAGGTCTTGCCGACATCCTCGGTTTGGATGAAGGCGCACGACCAGCGGTTGGCCAAGTCGGTGATGTTGATGCCGCCGCGCGAGCCTGCGGGCAGCAGTTCGAAGGGGTCGTTGATGTCGCGCACCTCCACCCGCATCCATCCCGGGCAGCGGAAACGGTTGCCGCCGCAGGAGTAGGCCTGCGAGGTGAGCTCCGCCATGCCGTACTCCGAATGGATGGCCTCCACTCCGAAGGCGTCGCAGAGGATGCGGTGGAACTCCTCCTTGGGCAGCTCTTCGCGGTAGCCCTTCATGCCGCCCGTCTCCATCACCACCGTGCGGTCGAGCTTCGGGGCGTAGCGTTCGGCCAGGTCCCACAGCGCATAGCTCACTCCCAGCAGGATTTTGGGCTTCGGGTCGGCGGCCATGTCGTCGAGCAGCTGCTCGTAGTCGTCGAGGTAGAACCCGCCCGAGCCGCAGTCGCCGATGAGCCGGTCGGCCATGTAGACGAGCGACGACCCCTTGCGGCGCAGGTAGTTGGGCAGCAGCGCATAGAGGCTCCAGCGCGCCGGCTCGCCGTAGAAGGTGTGGAACGAGGCGCGGAACGCCTGCTCGTAGAGCGCAAGCGACCGCATCGGGTGGCGCGAGGGGGTCATGCCCGTGGTGCTGCTTGAGGTGAAGACCGCCTCTGGCGCCGCATCGCCGCAGTAGATGTCGTGCGTCTTGAAGAGCCCGATGGGCAGGTGCGGAATCTCGCACGAGCGGCGAATCTCCTCGGGGCGGATGCCGACAAGGTCGAGGTAGCGGCGGTAGGGGGCGCACCGTTCGGCCTGGAAGCGGAAGGTCTCCAGCGCAGCCGCTTCGAATGCCTCGTCGTCCGCAATGCGGAACAGGTCGTCGTTGGTGAACATGCAGGGTGAAGTCATTTGCTGCAAAGGTAACGATTTATTTCGGAAACCCTCCGGCGTGAACAAGCAACAACCGCCGTGTGCGGATGCGCTCCGTACGGCGGTTGTCTCTTGTTTGCAGGTCGGACCGCAGGGTCCGGTGCCGGATTATTTCTTGCTCTTGGGAGCAAGCATCATGTTCATCTTCTTGCCGTCGAGCTTGGGCATCATCTCCACTTTGGCGACTTCCTCCAGGTCGGTGGCAAAACGCAACAGCAGAATTTCACCCTGCTCCTTGAAGACAATCGAACGGCCGCGGAAGAAGACGTAGGCCTTCACCTTGGCACCCTCCTTCAGGAAGTTTTCGGCGTGCTTGAGCTTGAAGTTGTAGTCGTGGTCGTCGGTCTGCGGACCGAAGCGAATCTCCTTGACCACCACCTTCGTCTGATTGGCTTTCAGCTCCTTGGCCTTCTTCTTCTGCTGGTAGAGGAACTTCTGGTAGTCGGCGATGCGGCATACCGGGGGGTCGGCCTTGGGCGAAATCTCAATCAGGTCGAGTTCCATCTCGTCCGCCAGGCGCAGAGCGTCACGGAGCGACATGACCTGCGGTTGTTCGATGTTGTCGCCTACCACGCGCACTTCGGGTGCGGTGATTTCTTCGTTGATGCGGTGCGGATTCTCCTTCTCGGGCTTGCGTCCGGTCCGGGGAGCGCCACCGGCAGGTTTCGGTCTGTTATTCCCGGGGTTGAACGGCCTCGGCGGGAATGGTTTCGGTGCTGCGATAGTTGTTGTGAATTAAATGGTTAAAATGTTCTGTCCTCTTCTTCGCGCGCGGTTCGGGACGCGGGCCCCGAATCCGGACGGCGGGGAAAACGCGGTCTGCGGTGCGGGCCGCAGACCGCGCGGTTTGTGTTATGCCTTCTTGAGTTTGTTCGACTCGATTTCCTCGCGGACCAGTCCGGTGATGAAATCGCGGAATCCCTCGAGCGTCATCTGGCCCTTGTCGCCTTCGCCCTGGGCACGTACCGAGACGAGTCGCTCGGCCTGCTCCTTCTCGCCGACAATCAGCAGATAGGGGATACGCTTGAGCTCGTTGTCGCGGATTTTGCGGCCGATTTTCTCGTTGCGGTCGTCGACCTGCGCGCGGACGTCGTTGCGGTTGAGATACTCCGACACCTCGGCGGCATAGTCGTTGAACTTCTCCGAGATGGGCAGTACGACCACCTGGTCGGGAGCCAGCCAGAGGGGGAACTTGCCGGCCGTGTGCTCGAGCAGCACGGCGACGAAGCGCTCCATCGAGCCGAACGGCGCGCGGTGAATCATGATGGGGCGGTGCAGCTTGTCGTCGGCGCCCTTGTAGGTCAGGTCGAAGCGCTCGGGCAGGTTGTAGTCCACCTGGATGGTGCCCAGCTGCCACTTGCGGCCGATGGCGTCCTTGACCATGAAGTCGAGCTTCGGGCCATAGAAGGCTGCCTCGCCGTACTCGACCACCGTCTTGAGGCCCTTGTCGCTGGCCGCCTTGATGATGGCGTTCTCGGCCTTCTCCCAGTTCTCGTCCGAGCCGATGTACTTCTCGCGGTTGTTGGGGTCGCGCAGCGAAATCTGTGCCGTATAGTTGTCGAACTTCAGCGTCTTGAAGATGTAGAGCACGATGTCGATGACCTTCTCGAACTCCTCGAGCAGCTGGTCGGGGCGTACGAACATGTGGGCGTCGTCCTGCGTGAAGCCGCGCACACGCGTCAGTCCGTGGAGCTCACCCGACTGCTCGTAGCGGTATACGGTGCCGAACTCGGCCAGACGCAGCGGCAGGTCCTTGTACGAACGGGGCTTCGAACGGTAGATTTCACAGTGGTGCGGGCAGTTCATCGGCTTGAGCAGATACTCCTCGCCCTCAATCGGGGTGTGGATGGGCTGGAAGGAGTCCTTGCCGTACTTGGCGTAGTGGCCCGAGGTGACGT
>DGYMI06202__coassemble_1184_pt1 | contig 20068 bp, 16 predicted proteins | sample DGYMI06202__metabat2_low_PE_006 | metagenome-assembled genome bin DGYMI06202 | reverse complement strand
CGACCTCCAACTCCCGAAGCTGGCGCGCTAACCGGACTGCGCTACACCCCGAACTGGCTCGTTTTATCTTTAAGAGCGCACAAAGATACGTCTAAAATCCGAATCGGCAAAATAATTTTCAAAAAAAATGCATCGTCCCGGTAACTTCCCTCGCAGGCCGGGCGCTGCAGCCGCTCTTCCCGGTTGTCCGCCACCGTTCGATGCCGGCCGTCCGGAGCCGGTGCTGGCGCAATGTTCCGGGGCGTCATCTGCCTTTCGGTATGCTCCTCCCCTTGCGCGTGATTCCACGTCGGTCATTCCGGGAATCGACCTCGGCCGGCATCTCTTTTGCTATTTTTTTGCTATTTTTTTGCAAGCGAGCGGGCTTGACAACGCCTTCCAATGCCGCTGCAATGCGTTTCAAAGGGGGTAGGCGGGGAAGAGAAAAATCGTAAAGTGGCGAAAATAAAAGCACTTACAGTAATGTAAGTGCTTGATTCCTAATTGGTCGGGGAGACTGGATTCGAACCAGCGACTTCCTGCTCCCAAAGCAGGCGCGCTAACCGGACTGCGCTACACCCCGTTGTCCCGACTCTTCCGTTGCATGTTGCATCGCTCCGCCTGCCTCGAGGAGGCCGCCTGCCGTTGCGAATCCTGCCGCAGCCTCCATCCTGCGGACGCCGGCGTCGCCGTTTCGCTGCCGGGCCGACTTGTGCGGTGCTTCTCCGGAACTCCGGGCTGCAAAGATAGCGGCTTTTTCGGTGCCGACCAACTTTTCGCTCCGAAATCTTTCGGGCGGGCGGGTGTGGAGCTCTCGGCCGGAGGTTCCGCTTGCTGTCGGAGCGGCGACGCGACGCGCTACCGCAGCAGACCGTCGAACAGATGGCCGAAATCCTCGTCCGGCGCCGGCATGTATACCTGGAATCCCAGTGCGCGGGCCGCCGTGACGTTGCGCTCCGAATCGTCGATGAAGAGCGTTCGTTCGGGCACCATGCCGCTGTCGGCCACCATCTTGCGGAAGATGGCCTCCGACGGTTTCAGCTCGCGGAGCTCGTAGGAGAGGTAGACGCGGTCGAAGAGCCGCTCCATCGTGCAGCCCGCCTCGGCGAACATGCGGCGAATGAGCTCCATCGACGAGGGGTTGTTGTTCGAGAGCACGTAGGTTTTCAATCCGTGCTGCCGCAGCGTCTCGATAAGGCGCACCTTCGCGGGCTTTACTCCGACCAGGAACTGGCCGTAGGCATCGGCTATCTCTTCGTCGCTCACATCCTGGCGGCCCGAGACGGCACGCATCCGTTCGCAGGCTTCGTGGAACGTAATCTCGCCGTGTTCCATTTGGCCAATCATCGCCGCCGGATGGTAGGGGTTGATAAGCTCGGCAATCTGGGGCATGCCGAGATGCCGGAAGGCGGCGATGCAACGCTCGGCGTCGAGGTCGACCAGTACGCCGCCCAGGTCGAAGACCACGCTGTCAATCTCCTCCATGGGGTGCGGCGCGGGTTGGGATATTTGCTGTGTATTCAAGGTGCCGTTATTTTTGGAATTTCATGGTAAAGTTCCGGATGGGGCGGATGACGCACATCGGAAGCAGTTTGCAGAGGGGTATCCACAGCCGGTTCCACCAGTCGGGGACCGAGCAGCGCCGCCCGTGCCACAGGGCCCACAATCCGCGGCGTGCGCAGTGGTCGGCCGAAATCAGCACGCCCAGCCGCAGCCCGATGCGCTGCCAGCGCGGCGTGAGGCCGTAGAGATCGGTCGCCACGCCGGCCGGGCAGACGGCCGTCACGCGGATGCCCGCCTCGCGGACCTCCTTGGCGAAGGCGACCGAGAAGCACTTCAGGTAGGCCTTCGAGGCGCTGTAGAGTGTCAGCCCGGGGAAGGGCATCCACAGCGAGTAGGAGGCCATGTTGAGGATGTGGAAGCGGCGCTTCGCGTGCCTCGGAGCGGGCTGTGTTCCGGGGCGCTCGCCGGTCGGCGTCGCCGGGACGGACTGTATGCCGGAGCGTTCGCCGGTCTGTGTCGCCGGGGTTGCCATGTCCGTCACGGCGCCGGGCTCCGCCTCCGGGTTCGCCGCAAATCCGTTGCGGGCCGCCATGTCGCGGGCGAAGAGGCGGCAGAGCTGCGTTGCCGTGAGGCAGTGGAGCATGATGACGCGTTCGATGCGTTCGGCCGGCGTGCGGAGGATGTCGCGGAACGAGAAGATGCCCGCGTTGTTGATGAGCACGTCGACGTCGATACCGGCCGCGCGTACCCGTTCGTAGAGTTCGCGGGCCGCTTCGGCCCGGGCCAGGTCGCACGATATGACGCGCACCTCGGCGGCGTCGAGCGCCCGAAGCTCGGCCTGCACGCTTTCGAGCTTGCGCAGGTCGTTGCCCACCAGCACGAGCCGGTAGCCCAGTCGGGCCAGCCGCAGCGCGAAGCAGCGCCCGATGCCCGAACCGGCGCCGGTCACCAGCGCCCAGGCGCTTCCTTTTGCTACTTCGCCCCGTCTCATGGCAGTTTGGCGAGTTCGTCGACAATCTTCTTCGGCAGTCCGTCGCAGTGCTTGCAGCACTTCATGTCGACGGAATACATCCGTGCGATGCAGTAGTTGCGGTGGTCGCACTCGCTGCGCGTCGAGGCGTCGCCCGCGCGCAGCTTGTTGACGAAGGCCGGGTCGTTGACCAGTGCACGGGCCATCTGCACCAGCTCGAAGCCGGCGCCCAGCGCCCGCTCGATGCCCTCGCGGCTGACCAGCCCGCCCACGTAGACGAGCGGGCACTTCAGCGCGGCGCGGAACTTGCGGGCATCCTCCAGGAAGTAGCACTCCTCGAAGGGATACTGCCGAATCATGAAGGGGCCGCACCAGCGGATGAAGTAGCGGAGCCACCAGGGCGAGTAGTAGCTCATCGTGTAGATGGGGATAAGGCCGCGCATGACGGCCATCGGCGCCTTCGAGACGAAGCCGCCCGAGAGGACGATGCCGTTGACGCCGAAGCGCTCGATTTCGCGGGCGATTTCGATGCTTTCGGGGATTTCGATGCCCCCCTTGAAGCCGTCGTACATGTTGTGCTTCACGAGCACGGCCATGTTGCGGCGCGCGGCCGCCTCCATCACCTCGGTCAGGCACATGCGCATGAAACGCATGCGGTTGTCGAGCGAGCCGCCGTATTCGTCGCGGCGGTGGTTCGTGTAGGGCGACAGGAACTGCGAGATGAGGTATCCGTGGCCGGCGTGGACCTCCACCGAATCGAAGCCGGCGTCGGCAGCCGTATGGACGGCGCGGCCGAAGTCGCGCGCCACCTCTTCGATTTCGCTCCGGCGCATGCCGCGCACGGGGGTGTAGGCATAGAGATTGAAGCCCGTCGAGGCGCCGATGGGAATCTGCCCGGCGGTCGAATAGTGGGTCATGTTGCCGCAGTGGCCGATTTGGATGCCTGCGGCCGCCCCTTCGGCGTGGATGGCATCGGTGATGTCGTGCAGCGCGGGGACGATGGCGGGGCGCAGCCACAGCTGCTTGTTGAACGAGAGTCCGCTGCGGCTGACGGCCGCATAGGCCAGCGTGGTCATGCCGATGCCGCCGCGCGCCACGCTCACGTGGTACTGCTTGAGCTGTTCGGTGGGGCCGAAGTCCTTGCCCATCGACTCGAAGGCGGCCGAACGGATGGTCCGGTTGCGGAGCGTCACGGGGCCCAGCTTATAGGGGGTGAAGAGTTTCGATTCCATGTTTCGGTAGGGTTGGGGTGTCTGTGTCAGTAGATGAAGGGTATGATGCGCTTGCGGCCCAGGCGGGTGAACTCCTCGCCGAACTCCTGCTCGTAGCGTCGGTAGAGCGATGCCGAGCGGGGTGCCAGGTTGGCGAAGGTCCACCAGGCGAAGACGGCTCCGGCCCACGACCACGAGGCGATGGCGAAGCCCGTCCATTCGAGCAGCTCGCCGAAGTAGTTGGCCGACGATACGTAGCGGAACATGCCGCCGCGCGGGATGTAGTGGCGCGTGTCGCCCGGCCGGCGCAGGTGGCGGATGATGTGGTCCGAGTGGAGGTTGATGGCCATGCCGGCGACGAAGAGCACCCCGCCCACATAGATGTAGGGGCGCGAGAACCAGTCGGCATAGTAGCCCTCGGGCGAGACGTAGAAAATCCATCCGCCCTGCATCAGGGCATTGAGCGTATTGAAGAGCATTCCCATGAGGACGATGCCCAGCGGCATCTTCGACTGGCCGCGCATGAGCAGCGGGAAGATGAACGAACGCTGGAAGTAATGCGCCTCGAAGAGCAGGAAGAGCACGAGCGGTGCGGCCTCCCACATCCTCGGCGAGAGGGCCCACAGCACGGCCATGGCGATGAAGACGGGCGATTCCATGAGCACCCATCCGACCTTGTTCGGGACGGGAGGTCCGTAGCGGGGATTGAACAGATAGCCGTATCCGGCCTCGAAATAGTGCAGGGCGATGAAGACAATCAGGGCCAGGATGGCCATGACGAGCAGGAAGATGTTGAAGGCTGCGGTCATGATAACGGGTTTACGAGCGGTAAAGGTACGAAACAATTCGCATCGGGGCAACCCGCCGGGGCGTATTTGTTCACCGAAAGGTTGGGACGGCTCTTCGAATGTGGCATAATTCGTGCACCTTGCCGGTGCGGTCAACCAACTAAAGAACGACAGCATATGTTTATGAAGCGAAACAAGCAGGACGACGGGCCGGACGAGGTCTACGGCTCGAAGCAGATGCGCACGCCCGCGCCGACGGAGTTCATCCCCAAGGAGCGTACGGCGCCCGAAGTGGCCTACCGGCTCGTCAAGGACGAGACCTTCTCGCAGACGCAGCCGCGCCTGAATCTGGCGACCTTCGTCACCACCTACATGGACGACCATGCCACGCGGCTGATGAACGAGGCCATCAACGTCAACTACATCGACGAGACGGAGTATCCCCGCATCGCGGTGATGAGCGGCCGCTGCATCAACATCATCGCCAACCTGTGGAACACCCCCGAGAAGGGGCCCTGGAAAACCGGTGCGCTGGGCATCGGTTCGTCGGAGGCCTGCATGCTGGGCGGCGTGGCCGCATGGCTGCGGTGGCGCAGGCGCCGCCAGCAGGCCGGAAAGCCCTGCGACAAGCCCAACCTGGTGATGAGCGCAGCCTATCAGGTGGTGTGGGAAAAGTTCTGCCAGCTGTGGCAGATTGAGCTGCGCACGGTGCCCCTGACGCCTGAATCGCCGACGCTCGACGTCGCAAAGGCACTGGACCTCTGCGACGAGAACACCATCTGCGTGGTGCCCATTGTGGGCGTCACTTGGTCGGGGCTTGACGACGACGTCGAGGCGCTCGACAAGGCGCTCGACGCCTTCAACCGACGGACGGGTTACGACATTCCGATTCATGTCGATGCCGCATCGGGCGGCTTTCTGCTCCCGTTCCTCGAACCGCGCAAGCGGTGGGACTTCCGCCTCAGGTGGGTCTGCTCCATCTCGACCTCGGGCCACAAGTTCGGACTGGTCTATCCGGGACTGGGGTGGGTCGTATGGCGCGACCGCAGCTACCTGCCCGACGAGATGGCCTTCTCGGTCAACTACCTCGGCGCCGAAATCACGCAGGTGGGGCTCAACTTCTCGCGTCCGGCGGCGCAGGTGCTCGGCCAGTACTACAACTTCATCCGGCTGGGCTTCGAGGGCTACCGCGAGGTACACCGCAATTCGCTCGAGGTGGCGCGTTACTGCCACGACGAAATCGGCCGCATGAAGTGCTTTGCCAACTATTCCGACGAGGTGACGAACCCCATCTTCATCTGGCACCTCGACCCCGCCTACGAGAAGACGGCCCGCTGGACGCTCTTCGACCTGCAGGCGGCCCTGCAGCAGAGCGGCTGGATGGTTCCCGCCTATACGATGCCGCGCGACATCGAACAGATGATTGTCATGCGCATCGTCGTGCGGCAGGGCATGTCGCGCGACATGGCCGACATGCTGCTGGCCGACATCCGCAACGCGGTGGCCGAGTTCGAGCAGCTGGAGTATCCGACGCAGTCGCGCCTGAAGTTCGAACGCAGCGAGCATCAGACGAGCCGCATCTTCTCCCACACGGGCCACTGCAGTTCGGCCGAATGCCATCCCCATGGCAAGCGTGCGGCCGGGGAGGCGCCCGTCCGGGCGAAGTCCGCACAGCGCGAGCCGATGGGTGAGAAGGCGTAGCCGTCCCACAGCGCTCTGACGGCCGCCGGCGGTTCCTCCCGAGTGAACCTTTGACCGAATCGCGGCGGTCGCAGAGCCGGGACGGGCCGGAGGGACCAGGGGTTGTGTCTCTCCGGTCGTCTTCTCTTGTGTCGGTCTATCCTTTTGTACGTCTTTTCTGTTGTCCGGCGCCGGGCGGTTCTACGCCCGCGGCGGACACTTTTTTTGTGGCGTGCTGCTCCGCCCGGCGGCGGTCTTCTTGTCCTGCGGCGGTTTCCGCGCCCATTCCGGTTTCTATGCCCGCTCCGGTTCCCGTGTTCAGCCCCGGCTTCCGTGCCTGTTTCGGTCTCTATGTCCGCCCCGGCAGCAGCGCTGTGTCCGGCTCGGCAAAAAAATCAAACGAGTTTGTTTTTCTGCTCTCGCCTTTCGCTATCTTTGTACGGCGATGCCCGTGCATCGCTGCGAAAGCTCCACGTCATGTCCAGCTCCCGACTTCCCGAAAACCGCGTCGCCGATTTTTCCGATTCCGGCATCTTTTTCAAGCGTCTCCGGCCCGGTATTCCGGTCGAGCCGCTGCGCAGTACGCATCGCGACGATTACTGGCTTTTCGGGGTGGTCGAGCAGGGCGAATGCCTCTTCAGCGTCGATTTCCGCGAATGGCGTTGCCGGGCGGGCGAGGCGATGGCCGTACTGCCCGGGCAGGTTCATGCCTTTCTCCGTGGCCAATCGCTCGATGCGCTGCTGCTCTTCGTCGATGCCTCCTGTGTGTCGCGCGAGTTGCGGCTCCGGTTCGAAGAGTGGGCCGCTCACCCCGCACCCATAACTCTTCCGGCATCCTGCCGCAGGGAACTGCAGCTGCTCGGGCAACTGCTCGAAAGCTGCGGAACCGACGCCCGAACCCCCTTTCGGCGGCTGGCCCTGCGCCATCTGGCCCTTGCCGTGGCGGCATTGCTTGCCGAGGCGCTTCCCGAAGGCGAACAACCTGCCGGTGCCGCAAGGCGTCATGCCGAACTGACGGCCGCATTCCGCAACCTGCTTGCCGAGGAGCTTGGCCGCCACCACAACCCCTCCTATTATGCCGAACGGCTCCATGTTTCGCGCTCCTATCTGTGCGAGGCGGTGCGGCGGACGACCGGTCAGAGCATCAGCCGTACCATCCGCGACGAGGTGGTGCTGCGTGCCAAACGCCTGCTGGCGCATTCGGATTTGAGCGTGCAGCAGATTGCCGCCGAACTCGGATTCGACGACAGCGCCTACTTCTCGCGTCTCTTTGCGCGCGCCTCGGCCCTCAGCCCTTCGGCCTTTCGCGACAAATACCGCGGATAGTCCAGGTTTTACCCCGAATCGTGCCTCCGTCCGTCTGCGTTTTCCCGCTATCTTTGTCCCCGAGTGAACGAAAATACAAGGCTTATGGATAAACGCAAAAGGATGTTTTATACCGATGCGGCTCTGGTGCCGCTCTTCCTGCTGACCCTTGTTACGGGGCTGGCCCTCCATGGTGCGGGCCATGCGCCCGGTCATGCCGACCGTCAGTTCTGGGCTCTTTTCCACCTCGTCTCGGGAGCGGCCTTCACCCTTGCGGGCCTGCTTCATGTCGGGATGCATTGGGGCTGGTACCGCACCCTGGCGAAGGGTGTCGGCAGCAAAAGCCGGCTGACCCTGCTGCTGTCGCTGCTCTTTGCGGTGGCGGTGGCCACCGGCATCGGACTGCTCCTCTCGCGCGGCGGGCACCACGCCTCGATGGGGCTCATGCACTACAAGACGGGACTCGTCATGGGGCTTGTGGCCTTTCTCCATTTGGGGAAACGGTTCCGAATGCTTCTTCGCGGTCTGAAGGGCTGTCAAGCGGCGCGTCACCCGTCGGAGGGCCCGACATCTGCCGTCGGAGGGCCCGACATCTGCCGCCGGAGGTGACGGCAGGCAGCCGAGGTAGCGGCACGGGGTGGGGAGGGGCCGTCGTGCGGCGGCCTTCTGAGGCTCCCGCGGCGGGCAGCCGTGTCCCATTCCGGCATCACGGGGCGGGACGTCGCCGGGTCGGAGTCCTGCGTCCGGAGCGTATGCGCGACGACGGCATCCATGCCGTCGTTTTTTTGTGCACGGAGCGTTGCAATGTCGGAGAATTTTGTGTAGATTCGTGATATCAAAATGATATTACCATGAAAAACGAGAACTTTGCCTATTCCGGAAGGAAGATGCGCGGTCTTCCGATGCTTTTCGTGACGCTGGCGGTGCTGGGCGTCGGTTTGTGGATTACAATCGAGGGCAGCACGTGGCTCCATGCGTCGGTGCGCGGAGGCGGCATTTTGCTTGCGGCGGGCATCGTGCTCTGCCTTGTGTCGATGATATTGGCCGGCGGCTTCATGCTGCTCGAACCCAACGAGGCGCGGGTGATGCTCTTCTTCGGCCAATACCGCGGAACCTTCTACGAGACGGGCTACTGGTGGGTCAACCCTTTCCTCTCGGCCAAGCAGATTTCGCTGCGGCTCCGCAACCTCAATGCCGAGCCCATCAAGGTCAACGACAAGAGCGGCAACCCCATCATGATTGGCCTGGTGCTCGTCTGGCGCATCAAGCGCGAGGAGGTCTACCGCTCCGTCTTCGAGATTGACGCGGCGCCCGCCACCCCCGGCGGCAGCGTCTCCGCAGCGACGCGCATGACGGTACTCGACCGCTTCGTCGGGGTGCAGAGCGATGCGGCGCTTCGCCAGGTGGCCGGCCTTTATGCCTACGACAATACGGGCGTTGAGACGGGCGAGCTTACGCTGCGTTCGAACAGCGAGGAGATTAACGTGCAGCTCGAGCGGACGTTGAACGACCGCCTGGCGATGGCCGGCATCGAGGTGGTTGAGGCGCGTATCAACTACCTGGCCTATGCCCCCGAAATTGCCGCCGTCATGCTGCGGCGTCAGCAGGCCGACGCCATCATCGCGGCCCGCGAAAAGATTGTCGAGGGTGCGGTCACGATGGTACGCATGGCTCTCGAGCGCCTCTCCGACGAGGAGGTGGTCGAACTGGACGAGGAACGCAAGGCGGCGATGGTTTCGAACCTGCTCGTGGTGCTCTGCGCCGACGAGGCGGCACAGCCCGTGGTCAATGCCGGAACGTTGCACCATTGATTCCGGAGCCGATGACCAGGGGTTCCGATACGAAGAGTTTCGTGCTGCGCGTGGATGCCGCGACGATGGAGGCGCTTGAGGAGTGGGCGGCCGACGAGTTCCGCAGCATCAACGGGCAGCTGCAGTGGATTGTTGCCGATGCCCTGCGACGCAGCGGCCGCACGCCCGGGCGGCGGGGCGGTCGGGGCGCCCGTAGGGGGCAGACCGGCGGGTCGAAGCCCGATGAATCTCCCGAAGGCAAGTCTTGAAGTGTGAATCGCGGACCGGTTTCCCGCCGGAGCGGTTGCGGACCCTTGTCCGTACGCCGCTCCGGCGGGTGCTTCTGTTCTCGAAGGCGGCCGGCTTCGGCGTTTCGTGGCTCTGTTGTCGCCCTGTCGGGGAGCCTCCGGCCGGCCGAAAGAAAACAAGCGAGGGGAGCAGCCGGCTGGCTGCTCCCCTCGTCTTTAGGGATGGGTGAGGTTAGTTGACCTTGCGAATCGTGCCGCTCCATACCGAACGGATGGTGTTCTTGGGCTCGGCGTCGTCCTTCATTTCGAACTGGATTTCCACCTTGCCATCCTCCAGTTCGCGGATTTCGATGGTACCCTCCGTTGCGGGCGCTCCGATGTACTGGCTGCCGCTGAAGTCGTAGTAGAGGTAGGGCCACGTACCGCGCTTGACGGCGAACTCCTGGTAGCCGAGGATGAATTCGCCCACCTGCGGGTTGTCGGGGTCCTTCGGCGTGGTGTAGGTGCCGACAATCGATGTGGCGTCTTCGGCCGCCAGCACGTTGAGCTGGAAGGCCTCGTCGGTGGTGTTGTTGTCCACCAGAATCTCGAATTCGGTTGCACCCTCGTAGTAGCTCGTGTAGGTCCATACGCGGCACTCCGATGCATCCTCGGGGTTGAAGAGCACGGTCTTGTCCTCGCGCAGGATGCTCAGCCAGTCGCCTGCGGGTTTGTCGGGGGCGTTGTCGACGAACGTGACGTCGCCCATCGGATAGGAGCCCTTGATGGATACGCCCTCGGGTGTGGTGACGTCGATGATGAATTCATACTGGTCGCCCGAACGCTTCACCTCGATGGTTCCCTGCTGTGCGAAGCCGATGAGCGGCGAGGTCTCGGCCGACTCGACCTGCTGGATGTAGGTGCCGTAGTAGTAGACGTATCCCATCAGGTTGAAGGTTGCACCCTGGGTGTAGGTCATCGGCGTGACGTAGTCGCTGCCCGGCGAGTAGACACCTTCGGCCAGCACCATCTCCTCCTTGCTCGAAAGCGGGGTGGAGAGCAGGTCGATGGTCAGCTGGTGGCCCTTGGTCAGGATGCCGCCGTCGACGGTACCCTCCTGCAGCTTGACGGTGTAGCGGTCGCTCTCGTCTCCGGTGTATTCCCACGTGGCCCATGCCGACGTGAAGGTGACGTCGACCGGCTGGCTGATGACCGGCATGCCGCCCGACGGGTCGGTACGGTCGACGAAGGTCAGCTCGCCCTCGTAGGTGAACGTGAAGTTCTCCTCTTCGTTGCCCATGATGAAGGCGCCTTCGATGGCGTAGCCGTCTGCCGTGTAGCGCACCTCGATGGTACCCTCGACGGGCTTGCGGTAGGTGATGGAGCCGTCGTCACTCTTCAGACGCGCCCAGGTGTAGTCCGGGTTGGCCGTGCGCGAGGTCGTGCCGCTCTTGAGCGTGTAGACTCCGTCGGGCAGTACGGCTGCCGAAGCGTCCTTGCTGGCCGGACCGTAGAGGTCGAGATAGAGAATCATGCCGGCTTCGGTCGGAATCTGCTCGCCCTGGTCGTTCAGCTCGAAGGGAACGTCGCTCAGTCCGATGTAGTAGTTTGCCGAGCCGTCGCTGCCCGTTCCGGCCTGGTAGGCCGCCTCGGTCACCTGGTCCAGCGGGAAGTTCTCGCCGGCCGACGGGTCGGGTTCGGGTTCGCCCTGCGTCTCGCTCACGCAGCGGACCGAACATCCTGCCGCGCGGTTGGAGTTGCTCTGCGGATTGAGGTAGGAGGGGAGGAAGTTGAGCATGTAGGAGTAGTGCTCCTGCGTCGGGGTCGAGGTCCAGTAGGAGGCCTGTCCGCCCACGAAGCTCCAATAGCCCGAGGCGGCGCCCCGGTTGCCGGCGGCGGGGTAGTAACCCAGCAGCGCGTGACGTCGTCCGAACGCCACCTCATCGTAGATGAAGTTGGCCTCGTTGACACCCTTCCAGCTGCCGTTGCGCGGTACGCGCCATCCCGGAGGACAGGGGTCGAAGAGGGTCTTGCCGCCGTCGGAGGCCGTCTCCCACATCCGGTTGTTCTTGCCCGAGCCGTCGGCCGTCAGCCAGTCGTAGTAGTCGTCGCCGATGCGGGTGCCGTAGTAGAACGTGGTGGGGTTTTCGACGGCATTCTGCAGGTTGGCGGCAACCGTGACCTGTTCGTTGGTGAAGAGCGTGGAGGTGGCGGCGCCCGTTGCGTCGTAGACCGTGATGTCGTTCAGGTCGTTCCATCCCTCTCCCGAGGGGAAGGGGTTCTTGCGGCCCCACTGGTAGACGAAGCCTTTGGCCGACCCCGCTTCGTCGTAATCATCGCTCAGAGCACCCAGGTTGCGGGTCATCCAGCTCAGTCCGTTGAGCTTCGGCGCCCCCGACGACGGGTCGTAGTCGGTTACCAGATATGCCAGCTCCAGAGTATCTTGCCGCTTCCGTCGCGAACGGCGACAACGGCGTTGCCCTGCTGCTCGCCGACACTGAAGTGCACGCGTCCCTGCTCGAGCCGGATGTCGGAGAGCAGTGCGGGGGAGTCCTGCCACAGCAGTTCCGCCGCGGCGGGTGCGAGTCGGGTGGCAGAGAACGCTTCGGTCGAAACGCCGTTGCCCATTACGGTTGCGTCGAACGAATAGTCGCCCGCTCGATGTACCATGTAGCAGTTGGCGTTGCCCGCGGCGCTCAGGTCATTTCCCTGGGCAGGGGGAGGCGTGGGGTTGGTGTCGTCTTTTGCACAGCCGGTTGCAAGCATCGTTGCAGCAGCGGCCAGAAGCAGCAGCAATCGTTTCATAAGGGTAATTTTTTAAGGGTTTCGTTGTGATGGGGATGATGGGTGGGCCGTATTGGACTATTGGGAATCGTTTCTGTTCTGTTGTTTTTTCTGTTTTTTAAGGTTTCTTTTATGTAAATTTAATAAACAGACCGTCATTAGTAAATATTTTAATATAAAATATAGCTTTTTGAAAAAATAATTATTATTGGCTGCGACGATGTATTGTCGGAGTTGGCTGTGAACGAGGTGTCTTTTTTCTGTTGTATCGTGCGATGTAACCATCGTAACGGTCGAATACAAGTTGTGTGTGCCGACTCTTTTTTACCCGTGCTACAGGCTGCAGATTTGACTTTGCCCGCCGAAAATCGTATCTTTGGGAAATCAAACCTGTGATTGCCCTATGAAGAGAAAGATTGTCGTCTTTACGGGTGCCGGCGTGAGTGCCGACAGCGGTCTTGCGACCTTCCGCGACGCCGACGGCCTGTGGGCCAACTACCGCATCGAGGAGGTCTGCACGCCCGAGGCGCTGGCGCGCGACCGGGCCAAAGTCATCGGATTCTACAACCTGCGCCGGCGCGAACTGCTCGAGAAGCAGCCCAATGCGGGGCACCGTGCCATTGCGGAGCTCGAACATGATTTCGAGGTCGAGGTGGTGACGCAGAATGTCGATAATTTCCACGAACGGGCCGGCTCGACCCGCGTGACCCACCTTCACGGCGAGTTGATGAAGCTCCGTTCGGAGCGCAATCCCGACCTCGTCGTCCCGATTGAGGGGTGGGAGCAGCCGCTCGACGCCAAGGCTCCCGACGGGGCGTTGCTGCGTCCTCACATCGTCTTTTTCGGCGAATCGGTGCCGATGTTCGAGCGGGCCGTCGAACTGGTGCGTGCGGCCGATGTGCTGATTGTCGCCGGCACCTCGCTGGCGGTCTATCCCGCAGCCTCGCTCGTGCGTTACGTGCGGCCGGAGATTCCGGTCTATCTGGTCGACCCGGGCAACCCCGATACGGCGTGGATTCGCAATCCGCTGACGCATATCCGCGAACGCTCGGCCGTCGGTATGCCCCGTCTTGTGGAGCGGTTGCGCGCAGAGGAGGCGGAACGGCTTGCCGGAGCGTGATTGGTCGCCCGGTCTTCGGACCCGGAGCGGTGAATGAGAGGCGGGCGGCCCTGTACCTACCGGACCGCCCGCTGTGCATCTTCACCGGAGCGGAGGCGGTGGAGGGGCGGCTGTGTACGGGGCCGGCCTCTTTGTTTCGATTCACCGTGGCCCTCGTTTTTCATTGTCTTTGGAGAAGACAGGCTGCGGCTCGGCTGGGTCAAACCCTGAAAACTTTCGTTTCGGGTTTGCCTCTGCCCTCGCCTTTCACTGTCTTTGGAGAAGACAGGCTGCGGCTCGGCTGGGTCAAACCCTGAAAACTTTCGTTTCGGGTTTGCCTCTGCCCTCGCCTTTCACTGTCTTTGGAGAAGAGAGGATGCGGCTCGGCAAAAAAATCAAACAAGTTTGTTTTTCTGCCCTCGCCTTTCGCTATCTTTGCCGCCGAATCGGGCGGGGAAATTCCCGCCCGCTGTGCAACAACAGGTAAAAATTGGGATTATGACCGTCTCTTTCATCATCGAGATGCTCGGAACGCTGGCTTTCGCCATCAGCGGCATCCGGCTCGCATCGGCCAAGAAATTCGACTGGTTCGGCGCCTACGTCGTCGGCTTCACTACGGCTATCGGCGGTGGTACGATGCGCGATGTGATGCTCTCCGTTACGCCGTTCTGGATGCTCGACAGCGTCTATCTGGTTGTTACGGCCATTGCGCTCGGCATTGTCATCGTGCTGGGACGTTACCTCATTCGGCTGAACAATACCTTTTTCGTCTTCGACGCTATCGGTCTGGGGCTTTTCACGGTTGTAGGTATCGAGAAGACCCTTGCGGCCGGATTCCCGCTCTGGGTGGCCATCATCATGGGTACGATGACCGGAGCGGCCGGCGGCGTGTTGCGCGATATTCTGATTAACGAGGTGCCGCTGATTTTCCGCAAGGAGATTTACGCGCTTGCCTGCGTGTTCGGCGGACTGGTCTTCTGGGTGTGCGACCGTTGCGGCATCGGGGGCGCTGCGCTGCAGGTTGTCACGGCTGCGGCGGTTATTGCGGCTCGGATTGTGGCCGTCTACTTCGGGTTGAAGCTGCCGACACTCAAGGGCGACGAAGAGCGGAAGTGACAGGGCAGGGCCGTGGTGACGCGTTCGGCCTTCGTCGGGCGCCTCATGTGTCGGATATGCCTCCTTCGTCCGTCCCGTTGCGGCCGAGTCGGGATACGAAGGTGTGCGGCCTGTCTTGTCAGGCGTGAGTTCGGATATCCGATTCCGGCGTTGCGGATGTTTGTCGGATGGATGATATAGCCGGGCGGATGTATAGAAGAGCCCCGGGAAACGTTGAGTTCCCGGGGCTCTTTCATTTCGGGTTGCCGGCCGTCGGCCCTTGCGGACTTCGGGTGGCGGCTTTCTTATGTTACATGGCTACACGCATGTTGTCCATTACGGAGGAGTACGTGCGCAGCGTCTTCTTTGCAGCGGCAGGCTTCAGAGCGGACTTCAATGCAGCCGCCATCGAATTTGCAGCCGTAGCTTTCTTGAGTGTGATGTCGCCGGCTACATAGTATACGGGAAAAGTCTGGGCGTAAAGCGAATATTGAGTATCACTCAACGCGTATATTTCGAGCGATAAGGCCTGGAATGTTCCGCCATTCGAAAGATTGCCTTCATAACGCTTGCAGGTGATGTTGTCGCCATTCATGCTGAACGTATAGGCGGGGTAGCTGCCCGTAACGAGCGTATATTGCGAGCCGTTCATGATGCTGTAGGCAGTCCAGGTCGGAGTGAATCCTCCATCTGCAGCGCCTACCGTTACACCGGCATATACTTCGAGTTCGCCGTTCTCGTTGACGTCACAGAGTGCGGGAATATCGCTGAAAACCTGGCTCCAGCCGTAGAGCAGAAGCTGACCTTGTTCATACGAAATGGTGAATTTGAGTTCCATGGGGGTGCTTTGGTCATAGGTTGCTGCTATGGATTCTCCGCTTACAGCCCATACAAGTCTGCCGGTCGAGGTGGCATCCCACTCGCCGAGCCACTTTTCAGCTTCGGGGCTGAGTACCGCTTCTTCGGTCGTGAAACTCTTCGTCGTTACGGACGAGGTGACCGTTCCGTCCGTTGTAAGTCCGAATGCATAGGCTACATATTCGGTCGAGCCGGTAAGCTCATCCGCAGGCATGGTTGCCGGACCCGAGCTAAGCAGCTCCTTGAGGGCAGCCTCGAGCGTCATGCCTGCTTCTGCTGCAATTTCCTGCAGGGTTTGGATGAGGGCGTTCGTGAATGCTTCGTCGGACGTGTACAACTGGTCGAATACGCTCTTCGTCGTATAGTTGAGCAGGTAGGTCTGGTTGTTGTCCGACGGCGTGCACGTAATGGATGCGGTGTTGGCGGTGATGTCGGTAACATCAATCGAAAAGGTCATTTCCCCGACAGTTCCACCTTCCTCCACGGTTGCCGAAATCGAGGCATAATTCGAGTCGGACCACTCGGCCGAGCCGGACGTGGCCTTTACTTTGACGGTATAGGTACCCGGCTCCAAATCGGTGAAGGTAACCGAAGTGGCGTTGGTGCTCTTTTCAGCCTCTTTTTCGAATACATAGGCGTATCCGGCAGCGTTCTCGACGGTCTGCCAGCTTACGGTGAAGCCATTGCTGGTCTGCTCCGTTACGCTCAGAACCGGAGCTGCCAGTTTCGTGGAGTCGGAGCTCTCATCCTTGTCGCAGGACGTCAATGCAAAGGCCAGCAAGCCCGTGCACAGAAGTGTGAAGAGTTTGTTTTGCATGGTGTTTGGATTTTTTGGGTGGTAAATATTTTTGTTTCGTCTCTGATTCTCTTGCCGGAAAGCCTGCAACATTGGGTCGCTTCGGGAAACGGGTCCCGTGGAAATGCCGTCATGTTGCGGAACTATTCGCGAATTTCGGCGAAATTTCGTTTGTCTGCTATCTGCAAATATAGGGAAAAAATCTTTTCTTGTGCCGCTGCGCTCCATTTTTTTTGTTCTCCGTTTCGCAAATTTTGGGTGGGGAAGGCGGCCGGATGCCGTGCGTCGTCTCCCGGCCTGGCGCCTTCATCCCTCCCTGAAGGCTTTCGTCGCGCCTGGAACAGAGGCCGTTGCTCGTCACGGGGCCCGTCGCCCGCCCCGAGATTCGTTGTCCGTCGCGTGGGCTGTTGCCATCCCGGAGTTCTTTGCCCTCATCCCGCCCTGTTTGGCTGGAGGTCCCCGGGCCGTCGGCCCCTACCCCTTAATATAAAAAGCCGGTAAGGCCGCGTGTGCCTTACCGACTTTTGCTCCTGCAACGTCGCTTTTCCGTCTATTTTTGCGCGGCCTTGTCGGTAAAATAAAGGTCCAGCAGCTCCTTGGCCGCCACGAACGACGAGATGCGTGCGTCGAGCACCCGCCGCTCGTAATCACCGATGCGGCTCTCGATGGCCGGGTCCTGATAGAACGAGTTGCGCAGCGCCTCGTTGATGGATTCATACATCCAGTACTTGTTCTGCCGGTTGCGGTTGTGCTGGAAGTAGCCGTTGCGCTCGGTGTGGTCGAGGAACTCCTCGACCCCCTTCCATACCTCCTCGAGTCCCGTGCCGTCGACCGACGAGCAGGTGTAGACCTTGGGCCGCCACTGCGATTCAGGTACGGGGAAGAGGCGCAGAGCGCTCTGGAACTGGGTTTTGGCCAGCTCGGCCTTGTGGATGTTCTCGCCGTCGGCCTTGGTGATGACCATCATGTCGGCCATCTCCATGATGCCGCGCTTGATGCCCTGCAGTTCGTCGCCGGCGCCCGAAATCTGCAGCAGCATGAACATGTCGACCATCGAGTGGGCGGCCGTCTCGGACTGGCCGACACCCACCGTCTCGATGAAAATCACGTCGAAGCCTGCCGCCTCGCACAGCACGATGGTCTCGCGCGTCTTGCGCGCCACGCCGCCCAGCGAACCGGCCGAGGGCGAAGGGCGGATGAAGACGTCGGGGTTGTGGCAGATGCTCTCCATGCGGGTCTTGTCGCCCAGAATCGAACCGCCGCTGCGCTCCGACGAGGGGTCGATGGCCAGCACCGCCAGCTTGTGGCGGAGCGAGGTGACCATGTTGCCGATGGCCTCGATGAAGGTCGACTTGCCGGCTCCCGGAACGCCCGTGATGCCGATGCGCACCGATTTGCCGGCATGGGGCAGGCAGCGCTCGATGATTTCCTGCGCCTGGGCGTAGTGCTCCGGATTGCTCGACTCGACGAGCGTGATGGCGCGCGAGAGAATCGTGATATCGCCGCGGAGGATGCCCTCGACGTATTCGTCGGTCGTGAGCGCACGTTTCTTGCGCCGCGTGAAGTAGGGGCTTATGATGGGCTGCTCCTCGACACCCTCGGCTACGTTGAGCGCACTGTCGTGGTGGGCGTCGCAGTACTCCTTCTCGTAATGGTCTATTTTGGTGAATGACATGGCGTTTATGTTTTTGTTACAGATTGCTTTCAATCAGTTCGGGCGTCAGCTGCAGCGTGTTGCCCAGCCACAGGATGCGGTTCCGGGCGTTGGTCAGCACCCCGAAGGGGACGTATTCGACACCGAAGGCGATGTAGCTCTGACCCGATGGGTCGAAGCCTACGCCGATATGCTCCGAGACGTAGGGGGCAAGGCGGTCACCCACGCTCTCCTGCGACTCCTGGGCGATGACGATGACCCGCAGCCGGCCGTCGTAGCGTTCCGTAAGCTCGCGCAGCCGTTCGAGCGAGGCGAGCCCCGAAGGGGACGACGTATGGAAGAACTCGATGTAGGTCAGCGGAGATGGAGCCGGCCGGCTGTCGGCGAGCCATGTGGCGATTCGCAGCTCGGGTGCGCGTTTCCCGATGAAGATGCGCTGAGCGTGCGCCGCATTGCACCATGCCAGCGGAAGAAGCAGACAGAAGAGTAGGTATTTTTTCATGGCCTGCGGTGTTATCCGAAAGCGAAGATACGAATTATTTGTCAGATGGACGAACTTTCGCAGAATATCTTGCGAAAATCGGGCCGACGTCTACTTCCCCGCCCGCTTCCCGCCCGCTCCCTGCCCGCTTCCCGCCCGCTCTCCGTCTGCTTCTTCGCCTGCTTCTCCGCTGGCCCTCCATTTGCGGGGGGGGCTCGTTGTCGGCGGGCTCCTGCAGCGGCCCTTGCCGGCGGGCGCGCCCGCCGGTTAGGGCGGCCCTCATCGGTCCCGGACTGGCCCGGCGACTCGTCGGTTCGGGGTCTTTTCTGTCCGAAAGGGCCGATGGCTCCCGCCCGTCGCGCGGGGCTTTCGGCCGAAGGGGCGCGCGGCCGTCATGCAAAAGTGAAAAATTCGGTTTTTTGTTTTTACTTTTTAATTAAAGATGTATCTTTGTGTTCGCAAAATAACACGTTGTCGGAATAGATTCGAAACGATATAACCTACTTAAATCTGATTAGCTATGAAAGTATCTCACATCGAGCATCTCGGCATCGCAGTGAAGAGCCTGGATGAAGCAATTCCCTACTGGGAGAATGTAATCGGTCTGAAGTGCTATGCCATCGAGGAGGTGCCCGACCAGAAGGTCCGCACGGCGTTCTTCATGCTGGGCCAGACGAAGATTGAGCTGCTGGAGCCCACTTCGGAGGATTCGACCATCGCCAAGTACATCGAGAACCGCGGTATCGGTATCCACCACATGGCACTTGCCTGCGAGGACATCGAGGGTCAGCTGGCCGACGCCGAGGCTCACGGTATCCGCCTTATCGACAAGACTCCGCGCAAGGGCGCCGAGGGCATGACCATCGCCTTCCTGCACCCGAAGTCGACGCAGGGCATCCTCACCGAGCTGTGCGAGAATAAGAACAAATAACGAACGACGACAACCCCTCTGCGGCTCTGTCGCCCCGACGGACAGCACTGCGGTGCTGCCGAACCCCGCCTCGGCGGGGTTTTCCCGGGAGGTGAGGCGGGGTCGCCGGAAGTTGAAATCTACAAATCAAGCATATCTTTATGAGTGAAATTCAGAACAAAATCAACCAGCTCATCGAGAACCGCGAGAAGGCGCGTCTCGGAGGTGGTCAGAAGCGTATCGATGCGCAGCATGCCAAGGGCAAATATACGGCGCGCGAGCGTATTCAGATGTTGCTCGACGAAGGCAGCTTCGAAGAGTTCGACATGTTCGTGACGCATCGTTGCTACGATTTCGGCATGGACAAGAGCCACACGTTCGGCGACGGTGTCGTAACGGGTTACGGTACCATCGACGGCCGTCTGGTCTACGTTTTCGCACAGGACTTCACCGTGACGGCGGGCTCGCTCTCGCTCTCGATGTCGGACAAAATCTGCAAGGTGATGGACATGGCCATGCGCAACGGCGCTCCCTGCATCGGTATCAACGACTCGGGTGGCGCACGTATCCAGGAGGGTGTCAACGCTCTGGCCGGTTACGCCAACATCTTCCAGCGTAACGTGATGGCTTCGGGTGTCATTCCCCAGATTTCGGCCATCTTCGGCCCCTGCGCCGGCGGTGCCGTATATTCGCCCGCGCTGACCGACTTCATCATCATGAAGAAGGAGACGTCGAACATGTTCCTCACGGGTCCGAAGGTCGTGAAGACCGTGACGGGCGAGGATGTGACGCAGGAGCAGCTGGGCGGTGCGCTCATGCACACCACCAAGTCCGGCGTGGCTCAGTTCGCCGTGGATACCGAGGAGGAGGGTATCGGCCTGATTCGCAAGCTGCTCTCCTACATGCCGCAGAACAACATGGAGGACGCTCCGCTGACG
>DGYMI06202__coassemble_1152_pt1 | contig 21715 bp, 22 predicted proteins | sample DGYMI06202__metabat2_low_PE_006 | metagenome-assembled genome bin DGYMI06202 | reverse complement strand
GCATATCCGGACCGACATCTGCCCCTGCCTCCGGAATAAAGAGCAAGGCCGTGCACGCACACACCTATCCATGGCGGAGATAGGCGGAAGGGGATTCGCCCGTCACCTGCTTGAAGACACGGCTGAAACTGCCGGGTGAATTGAATCCCACCTCATAGGCCGTCTGCTCGATGTTCATCGCTCCGTCGGCAAGCAATTCGATGGCCCGAACCACCCGGTGATAATTGAGATAGTGGACGAAACGGATGCCCGAATCGGTGAACATGCGGGTCAGATTCCGGACCGAGAAGCCGAAATGCGCCGCAACCTGCCCGATGCTCAAATCGCGACCGAGATTCGCCCGCACATACTCCAGCACGGGGCGCAACCGGCTGTCGCGCGGAACGATGAAAGGCTGAGTCGGGAAAGACGCCTTGGGGCACAATTGCGGAAGCATCCGAAAAAAACTCACGGCAAAAGCATGGAGCTCGGGGTTCCGCCCGCGGCTGATGGCGGTACAGGAGCTGATGTAACGCAGATTGCCGGCGACAAGTTCATCGGTACGGTATACGGCAAAGGCATCCCCCTCGATGCCATCCATGCAAAAATAGGAGGTGAGCAGCGATATCCGACGGTTGTTGCTCGAAAGGCGGTGCGCAACGCCCCGGGGAATCCACACCAGATGGCGGTCGGTCACAAAATGGCTGATTCCCTCCACCTCTATGTGGAGTGTCCCCGAAAGGATGTAGACCAGCTGGTGGCGACTGTGCGCATGGGACCGGGAATTAAACTCCTCGAGCCCCGTAATGCGAACCAGAATTTCGTCCGGCGGGAGCTGTTCGATTATCCGGGGCACGCTGCGTTCGACTTCGGAGGGTGTTGGCGTAAATTGCATGGTTTCCGTCTTAAAGTGTAATTCAAGAACAAATGTAATTGAACATCTTTGCACCACCAAATCAAGACCCGAAAAATAAATGGAAAAAAGTCGCACATGGAGCAGGCGCGAACTGCTTCGCCGCTATCTGCTCTTCGGCATCTCGCTCTTCATCATCGCATTCGGAATCAGCATCATCACCCGCTCCGACCTGGGCACATCGCCCATCTCGAGCGTCCCCTACGTAGCGAGCCTCAACACGCCGCTGACCATGGGAACCTACTTCTTTATCTTCACCATCGTACTCATCTGCATGCAGATGCTGCTGCTGGGCAAACGGGGGGGGTTATCGAACGCAAGGTCGAACTGCTGATGCAGTTCCCGGTGGCATTCGTCCTGTCGGTATTCACCGACGCGACCATGTGGATGCTGCACAGCTACGCCCCCGAGGCGTATGCCCTGAAAATCGCGTCGCTGATTATCGGATGCGTCATCCTGGCCCTGGGCATCTGCCTCGAGGTTATGGCCGACGTAACGATGATTAGCGCCGAATACACCATTCAGTTCGCAACCCTGCGTTTCAAACGCGATTTCGGCACCATCAAGGTATGCTTCGACGTGTCGCTCGTCATCATGGCGATTCTCTGCTCGTGGGCACTTGCCGGCCGCATCGACGGAGTGCGCGAAGGCACCGTCATCGCAGCGCTCATCACCGGCCCCTTTGTCCGGATACTGATGCCCAGGCTGGCATTCGTACGTCGCTGGCTGCCCGACGCCCACCCGGGAGAAGGGGAGCATCCGGCGCACGTCCAGACGTTGCCGACCGTCATCACCATATCGCGCGAATACGGCAGCGGCGGACATCTGGCGGGTGAGGCCATAGCCCGCCAACTGGGCATCGACTTCTACGACAAGGAGCTCATCACGCTGGTTGCCCGCGAAAGCAACTTCAGCGAGGATCATCTCGCAGAACGAACAGCGGCTTCCCGGCTCGCTGCTCTATCAGATGATACTCCAGGATTACGAGGCTCCGCTCGACAAGAGCCTCTCGTATGACGACGCGCTGTTCGTAGCCCAAAGCCGGGTCATCCGCCGCATCGCATCGGAAAAGCCGTGCGTGATTGTCGGCCGCTGCGCCAACTACATCCTCAAGGGACGCCCCAACACAATCCACCTCTTCCTGTTTGCCGACATGGCCCACAAGACCCAACGGGCCGTGGCTGAATACGGCATCGACCCCAAGCAGGCCGAGAGCGTGATTGCGGACATCGACAAGGCCCGCCGCGAACACTTCTACCACTATACGGGCGAGGAGTGGGGCGACTCGCGCAACTATACGGCGACCTTCGACACGGGAACGGTCTCCTCGGCTCAGGTCGCGCAGATTGTCCAGAAGATATACCTTGCGGCCAACACGGCGCAATAACCGCTCCGTGCAGAGCTTCCGCCGCTGAAACAACAGGGGGCCGACCGCAACGGTCAGCCCCCTGTTTTCGGATGTTCGGAAGGGTGCCCCCCCGGATTACTCCAGCTTGAGGTCCTTCTTGATGCCCTCGATTTTGGCATCGAGCTCGGCGAGCACCGCGTCGTACTCCTCGACCGAGTGCAGCGGAGCCTTCACCCCGAAGTAGAACTTGATTTTGGGCTCCGTACCCGAAGGACGTACCGAAACGATGGTGCCGTCCTCGGTGAACCACTGCAGCACGTTGCTGCTGTCCTGCTCGATGGGGCTCTTCACGCCGCTCTTCACGTCGAGCGTCTCAAGCGACTTGAAGTCGTTGATGCGCACTACGGGCGAACCGAGAATCGTCTTGGGCGGGTTTTCGCGGAAGTCGACCATCATCTTCTGAATCAGTTCGGCACCCTCCTTGCCCTTGCGGACAACCGACACGAGTCCCTCGCGGTAGAATCCGTACTTCACATAGAGCTGCTGCAGCCACTCGAAGAGCGTCAGCCCCATCGTATCCATGGCCCAGGCAGCGGCCTCGGCTGCCAGCGAGCAGGCCGAAACGGCATCCTTGTCGCGTACGTAGTCTCCGGCCAGATAACCGAACGACTCCTCGCCGCCGCCGATATACTGCGTCTTGCCCTCGTTCTCGCGGATAATCTTGGCGATGTACTTGAAGCCCGTGAGGCAGTCGTAGCACTTCACCTTGAAGAAGTCGGCCACGGCGTTGGCCATCTGCGACGTCACGATGGTCTTCACCACATACTGCTTGCCGTCGAGCTTGCCCAGTTCGGCCCAGCGCGTGAGCTGGTAGCTGAGCAGCAGCACAAGCGTCTGGTTGCCGTTCAGCAGCACGTATTCGCCCTTCTTGTTGCGCAGCGCCACGCCGATGCGGTCCGAGTCGGGGTCGGTAGCCAGCACCAGGTCGGCACCCTCCTTGGCAGCCAGGTCGATGGCCATCGACATCGTCTTGCGCTCCTCGGGATTGGGCGATTCGACCGTCGGGAAGTTGCCGTCGACAACAGCCTGCTCGGGCACGAGCTTCACGTTCGTGAAACCGAACTTGCGCAACGAGGCGGGAACCAGACGCACGCCCGAACCGTGGAGCGGCGTATAGATAATCTTCATGTCGCGATGACGCTCGATGCACTCGGGCGAGAGCGAGAGCTCATGCACCTTATTAAGATAGATTTCGTCGAACTCCTCACCCAGAATAGTGATGTTCTCGGGATGGGCACCCGTCAGAATCATGTCGATGTCGGTAATCTTGGCAACCTCATCGATGATGTTCTTGTCATGCGGAGGCGTCACCTGCGCGCCGTCGGTCCAGTAGGCCTTGTAACCGTTGTACTCCTTGGGGTTGTGCGACGCCGTCACGACCACGCCCGAATGGCATTTCAGCTCGCGGATGGCGAAGCTCAGCTCGGGCGTCGGACGCAGTGCGTCGAAGAGGAATACGGTGAAGCCGTTCGAGGCGAAGATGTCGGCCACACGCTCGGCGAACATGCGCGAATTGTTGCGGCTGTCGTGGCCCACGGCCACGCGAATCTGCTCGCCCGCGAAATTCTTCTTCAGGTAGTTGGCCAGGCCCTGCGTGGCGGCACCCACCGTGTAGACATTCATGCGGTTCGAGCCCACGCCCATAATGCCGCGCAGACCGCCCGTACCGAATTCCAGGTCCTTGTAGAAGCTCTCCACAAGTTCCTTCATATCGTTCTCCATCAGGTACTTGACCTGCTTTTTGGTCTCTTCGTCATAATGACCGTCGAGCCACGACTGCGCCTTGCGCAGTACCATCTGTTCCAGTTCGTTTGCCATAGGTTTTTATCTGTTTTATTTATAGTTCAGTCTGCGGAACCTCCAAAAAATTTATACGCAAATATAGGAAAAATAATTCGACAATTCAATATCAGCGAGTTAAAATTAACACCTGCCGAAGGGTATTTTTCTTATATATAAAAAAAGGAAATATGCAACCGAATTTCGGAAATCTTTTTAAAAAATTATTCACAACTTTGTCTCGTCAAAAAGCGATACAAACCCGTACCATGTTAAACAACGCGCAGGCATATAGCGATATATGGCAGAATTGTCTTGACCGCATCAAAAAGCAGACTACCGAGGAGGAGTTTGTCAAGTGGTTCCTGCCCATCGTCCCGCTCGAGTTCGACGGAACGACGTTGCGGCTGCGCGTACCCAATGCGAGCTACGTGGACCAGATTGAGAAGAACTACATCCCCTTCCTGCGTCCCATCATCTCGCAGTTCTACGGGCAGCAGACCCGTCTGCACTACGCCGTGCCGAAATCCAACAAGCCCTCGATGCCGCTTCCCCACGAAGCCGACACGACCGCCATTTCACGCTTCAGCACGCAGACCGACACCGCAAATATAAAGAATCCCTTCGTAATTCCGGGACTCAAGAAGATAATCATCGACCCGCAGCTCAGCCCGGCGCTCACCTTTTCGACCTTCATCGAGGGCGAATGCAACCGCCTGGCGCGCTCGGCCGGCATGTCCGTGGCGCTCAACCCGGGCAACAACCCCTTCAACCCGCTCTACATCTACGGCAACTCGGGACTGGGCAAGACCCACATCGTACAGGCCATCGGCCACGAGGTGCGCCAGCGCCACCCCGAACTGCAGGTGCTCTACGTCTCGATGAACAAGTTCCAGGCCCAGTTCCAGACGGCCTACAAGAACGGTGAAATCCCCGATTTCATCCACTTCTACCAGATGATAGACGTGCTGCTCATCGACGACATCCAGGAGCTGACGGGAAAGGCCGGCACGCAGAATGCCTTCTTCAACATCTTCAACCACCTGCAGCTGGCAGGCAAGCAGCTGGTCCTCACGTCGGACAAGCCGCCCGTCGAGCTGAAGGACATCGAGCAGCGGCTGCTGACCCGCTTCAAGTGGGGACTTTCGGCCCAAATCGATACGCCCGACCGCGAGACGAAGGTGAAAATCATCCGCGCCAAGGCCCAGAAGCTCGGCACGGAGGTCTCGGAAGAGGTGATTGCCTACCTGGCCGACAACATCTCGGCCAATGTCCGCGAAATCGAGGGTGCGCTCTCGTCGCTTGCGGCCAACACCACCTTCCTGGGGCGCAAGATGACCGTGGCGCTGGCCAAGGAGATTCTGAAGGCCTACGTGAAGCTCTACCAGAAGGAGGTGACCATCGAGCACATCATCGAGGTGGTCTGCAAGTACCTGAACCTCGACTTCGAGCGCTTCAACTCCACGGAGCGGACGCGCGAAATCGCCCAGGCGCGGCAGATTGCCATGTACCTCTCGAAGCAGCACACCAAGGCCCCGCTGACGACCATCGGCTCGGCAATCGGCGGCCGCAACCACGCCACGGTGCTCCACTCGTGCAAGGCGGTGTCGAACCTCATGGAGACGGACAAGAGTTTCCGCCGCCAGGTCGAGGAAATCGAGAAGCTGGTGCTGGCCCAGTAGGCCGGGAGCCGCGGAAGGCGGCGAAAGAAGGAGCGAGGCGGCAAAAGAAGGAACAAGAAGCGAGCCGGAAGGCAGAAACGAAAGAGAGACCGAAGGGAGAATGCGATTCTCCCTTCGGTTTTTACATGAAAAGGCGCAAAGCCCCACGTCGCGTTTTTTTTATATCTTTGTACATACCTAACTCCATACGCCGTGAATCCGAAACTCGAAACCCGCCCTTTCCACCTCAGTCTCCGCAAAATCCTGCCCCTGCTGGCAGGAAGCGCCGCCTTTGTCGGCGCGGGGGCGTGGATGATTCTCCATGCCCAGGGTGACCCGTCGTGGACTGTCCGTTACGTCATCCCAGCCGTAGGGTGGCTGTCAATCCTCTTTTTCGGTACCTGTTTCGTCGGGCTGTTGATTCTGCTTCTACTCCGCAGGCGTTGCCCGCTGGTGGTCGTATCGCCCGAAGGACTCCGGGTCAACACGATTTTCAAACCGGCAAAGGGTCATTTCTTTCCCTGGAAGTCGATTGAGGGGTTCAGCCGGGAACGGATTGCCGGGAATGAACTCCTCGCCATCCATGTCCGCGATCTCACACAGCGATACGACAGCTCCGGAATGCTGGAGAAGGCCAACATCGCACTATCGCTGCGCATCTGCGACACGCCGTATGCTATCAACGACCGCCTGCTTGATGCGGGACCCGGACAGCTGGAACACGTGCTCGAAGAGTACCTCGCAGCGAGGGGAGAGGCACGGCAGAAATAGACCTGCGCCGACCGTCGTCCGCTGGCAGAGACAAAACATGGCCGTGACATGAGATGTCACGGCTTTTTCGTATCTTTGCAAAAAATCACCCCGGCATGGACCAACCCAAGCTCGAACGGCTGCTGCGCCTCATGAAACTGCTCACGGCCAACACCACCTACAACGTCGACCAGCTGGCCGAACGGCTCCAGATGTCGCGCCGCACCGTCTACCGCTACATCGACACCTTCCGCGAGGCGGGATTCGTCATCAAGAAGACGGGCGACTGCATCCGGCTCGACAAGGCGTCGCCCCATTTCCGCGACATCTCGCAGCTGGTCCACTTCACCGAGGAGGAAGCCGTCATCCTGAAGAGCGCCATCGAGAACATCGACGACACGAACCTGCTGAAGCAGAACCTCAAGCGCAAGCTCTACTCGGTCTACGACAACCGCACGCTGGCCGACACGGTCGTACGCGGCAAGAACGCCCCCAACATCCGCCGGCTGGTCGAAGCCATCGAGGAGCGGCGGCAGGTGACGCTGCGCGGCTACCAGTCGGCCCACGGAGGAGGCGTCCGCGACCGAAGGGTAGAGCCCTTCGCCTTCACGACCAACTACGTGCAGGTGTGGTGCTACGACCCCGAAGACGGACGGTGCAAGCTCTTCAAGACGGCGCGCATCGGTTCCGTGGAGCCGACCGATACCCCCTGGCAGCACGCCGAGGCCCACACCGAGGGCTTCATCGACCCCTTCCGCATGCACGGCGAGGTGCGCCACCGCGTACGGCTCGAGCTGGGGATGCTGGCCTACAACCTTCTCTGCGAGGAGTATCCGCTCGCCGAGCGCGACCTGCGGCCCGCCGGCGAGGGGCGCTGGCTGCTCGACACCGAAGTGGCGAACTATGCCGGCGTAGGCCGTTTCGTGGTGGGGCTGCTCGACGACATACGCATCGTCGACACTCCGGAACTCGAGGAGCACATACGAAGATACATTGCCGAAAACCTGAAATAAAGACATACGACAAAGATGATTGACGAGATTCTTGCCTACAACCGCCGTTTCGTGGCCGAAAAGGGCTACGAACGGTTCATCACGGACAAATACCCCAACAAACGCATCGCGATTGTCACCTGCATGGACACGCGGCTTGTGGAGCTGCTCCCGGCGGCCCTCGGGCTGCGCAACGGCGACGTGAAAATCATCAAGAACGCCGGAGGCACCATCACCAACCCCTTCGACAGCACGGTGCGCAGCCTGCTGGTAGCCATCTACGAGCTGGGCGTCAACGAGGTGATGATTATCGGCCACACCAACTGCGGCGTGCAGGGAATGGACAGCGCCGAGATGCAGCACCTGATGAAGCAGCGGGGGATTTCCGAGCAGCACATCACGCTGATGAAGCACTGCGGCATCGACCTCGACGCCTGGCTCCACGGCTTTGACGACACCGAGGCGGCCGTACTGGAGACCGTCGACCTGGTCCGCAACCATCCGCTCGTCCCCGGCGACGTGGTGGTCAAGGGGTACATCATGGACTCGACCACCGGCGAGCTGCAGCCAATCCAGTAGGGACGAAGCCTGCGGACAAAAAAAGTGCAGGCATCGGATTTTGTGTCACAAGTTGTCACCCAAAGGCTGTTCCTTTGCATCGTGAACCTGTAAAAAACAACAACCATGGGAACAGCTTACAAAATCCGCTGCAAACATTGCGGCGCGCAGTTCGAACACTCGACACAACCCTTTTTCGGCATGCTGCCCGCCTGCGTCGGCTGCGGCGACGGAGGCTACGTCGAAACCGAAACGGCCATCCGCTGCCCGGCCTGCCGCCGTCGGCTGAACACCTCGCCCGAAGAGTTCAACGAGCAGGTGGAGGTGACCTACTCGTGGGATTGAGGCGCAAAAAAATGAGGCGACATGCATGGAAATCCGCGGATTTATATTAATTTTGAGAGGTAATTTCATCTGTTGACGAAGCTATGATTGCATTACGGACCGGGGATATGGCCCCCGACTTCAAATCGACCACGCAGGAGGGTGAACCTCTGTCGCTTGCGGACCTTCGGGGGCAGCGCGTCATCCTCTATTTCTATCCCAAGGACAACACCTCGGGATGTACGCTCGAGGCCAAAAGTCTGCGCGACGGTCGCGATGAGCTGGCCCGCCGCGGATTCCGCATCATCGGCGTGAGTCCCGACAGCGAACAGTCGCACCGCAATTTCTGCGCGAAGCACGAGCTGAACTTCACGCTGCTGGCCGACACCGACCACTCGGTCTGCGAAGCCTACGGCGTATGGGCCGAAAAGTCGATGTACGGACGCAAGTACATGGGTGTGCTGCGCACGACCTTCGTCATCGATGCCGAGGGCCGCATCGAAAAAATCTTCGAGAAGGTGCGGACCAAGGACCATTACCAGCAGATTCTCGAGGCCTACGAACAATAGGCCGCAACACGACGCATCGGCGGGGAGACGCCCCGACGGCAACACGGACAACGACCATGAAAGCGAACCTTCTGACCCTTTGGACGACTCTGCTCTGCGGCACCGTTGCGCTTCACGCCCAGGAGCCGCAGCAGGGGAGCATGCAGCCCGAGGGGAGGTTCCGTCAGGAGGCTCCCCAAAGCTCCGAACGCAACGACGGAAGCGGGCTGCAGCCGCTGGCCGACTCGCTGGCGCGCATGGAGTTCCTCTATGCCGAACCGGCAACGCTTCCGGGCGACTGGCTCGACCAGGGCGACAATCCGTTTACACGGCAGAAGGAGCGCGAATGCCAGCAGATGCAGCAGATGCGCGAACGGGCCCGGACATCGGTGCTCGCCATACCGCGCCTGTCGAACGACCTGGTGAACAAGAACGGCTTCCGATGGAGGATGACGCTAGGGTATCTCCCGATGAACAACTGGAGCCCCTACGAAGACCGATGGCTCGATGCGCGCATCATCCGCATGCCTCTGCCGCGCGACATGCGCCCCGACAAGCGGCCGATAGCCGAACAGCGGCGCGACGCCCTGCGCAAATCGAGGCGATAGCTCCGGAAGAGGAGATACCCGCCCGAACAGAACGGCAGACGGAAAAACGTCCGCACAGGACAAGGGCCGGGGTGAGCGGCCGAGCAGCGGAGCGCGGCTACAGGGACGAAGCGAAGCAGCGGAGACGCAGCGAAGCTACGGACAAGAGGCCGAGCAAACTAAAAAAGACAAAAAACAATTTACTCAGATAACGAACTACACACAATGGCAGAAAAAGCTCAGGTGAACGCGGACAAGCTCAAAGTGCTCAACGCGGTAATGGAAAAGATAGAGAAGGACTTCGGCAAGGGCTCCATCATGCGGATGAACAGCACCGAGATTGCCGACATCCCCGTCATCCCGACGGGCTCCATCACGCTCGACATGGCGTTGGGCGTAGGCGGATACCCCAAGGGGCGCGTCATCGAAATTTTCGGTCCCGAATCGTCGGGTAAGACGACGCTGGCCATCCACGCCATCGCCGAGGCACAGAAGGCGGGCGGCATCGCGGCATTCATCGACGCCGAGCATGCCTTCGACAGCTTCTACGCCCAGAAACTGGGTGTCGATGTCGACAACCTGCTCATCTCGCAGCCCGACAACGGCGAGCAGGCGCTCGAAATCGCCGATTCGCTGATTCGTTCGAGCGCCATCGACATCATCGTCATCGACTCGGTGGCGGCTCTGACCCCCAAGGCCGAAATCGAAGGCGAGATGGGCGACGCCAAGATGGGACTCCAGGCCCGCCTCATGTCGCAGGCGCTGCGCAAGCTTACGTCGAGCATCTCGAAGACCAAGACCGTCTGCATCTTCATCAACCAGCTGCGCGACAAAATCGGCGTCGTATACGGCAACCCCGAGACCACGACCGGCGGTAACGCGCTGAAATTCTACGCTTCGGTGCGTATCGACATCCGCCGCATGTCGGTCATCAAGGACGGCGAAGACCAGCTCGGAACGCGCACCAAGGTCAAGGTGGTGAAGAACAAGGTGGCACCCCCGTTCAAGCGTGCCGAGTTCGACATCATGTTCGGCGAGGGCATCTCGAAAATCGGCGAAATCATCGACCTGGGCGTCGATTACGGCATCATCAAGAAGGCCGGCTCGTGGTTCTCGTACGGAGAGCGCAAAATCGGCCAGGGCCGCGATGCGGTGAAGGAGCTGCTCAAGAAGGACGAAGCACTCAGCGCCGAAATCGAAGCAAAGGTCCGCGCGGCCATGAAGGAGAAAAAAGAGTAGCGACTCAAGAGATTGCTTATGGACTATACTGCCGAGGATGAACGAATAATCAAGGAGAAATGGGACGACCTGCTCTTCTCGTGCACCAAAATCTGCAAGAACGACGAAGACTGGAATCTGATTAAACGGGCATTTTTCCTGGCCAAAGAGGCCCATCAGGGGATAAGGCGCCGCTCCGGCGAGCCTTATCTCCTGCATCCTATTGCAGTAGCCAAAATCGTCATCGAGGAGATTGGCCTGGGCGTCAAGTCGGTCGTCGCATCGCTGCTGCACGACGTGGTGGAGGATACGGAGTACACGGTCGAGGACATGGAACGCATCTTCGGCCCGAAAATCGCCTCGATGGTCGACGGCCTGACCAAGATGTCGGGGGTCTTCAACGCCGACACCTCGAAACAGGCCGAATACTTCCGCAAGGTGCTGCTGACCCTGTCGGACGACGTGCGGGTCATCCTCATCAAGATAGCCGACCGCCTGCACAACATGCGCACGCTCGGCTCGATGCCGCTCAACAAGCAAATCAAAATCACGGGCGAAACCATCTACCTCTTCGCTCCGCTGGCCTACAGACTCGGGCTCTACTCCATCAAGAGCGAGCTGGAGGACCTCTGCATGAAGTACCGCTTCCCGCAGGAGTACGCCGAAATCACCCGCAAGCTGAGCGAATCGGAGGCTTCGCGGCAGGAGTTCGTCGACAAGTTCAACGCCCCGATTATCGCCGCGCTCAACCGCGACAAAATCAACTACGAAATCTCGGCCCGCGTCAAGAGCGTCTACTCCATCTGGAACAAGATGCAGCGCAAGCAGATACCCTTCGAAGAGGTCTACGACCTTTTCGCCATCCGGATTGTCTTCAAGCCGCTTCCGTTCCCCTCCGAAAAGACGCAATGCTGGCAGATTTACTCCTCCATCACCGACAACTACACCCCGAAACCCGACCGCCTGCGCGACTGGATTTCGATGCCCAAGGCCAACGGCTACGAGGCGCTGCACTCGACGGTCATGGGCCCCGACGGCGTATGGGTCGAGGTGCAAATCCGCACGCAGCGCATGGAGGATATCGCCGAACGGGGATTCGCCGCCCACTGGAAGTACAAGCATGCGACCATCTCGCAGGACGAGGACGAGTTCGACAAGTGGCTCAAGCAGATTCGCGCGGCGCTGAACAGCCCGACGGAGAATGCGGTCGACTTCCTGGACAACTTCAAATTATCGCTGTATACCAGTGAAATAGTGGTGTTTACACCGAAAGGCGAATCGCGCAAGCTGCCCTTCGGCGCCACGGCGCTCGACTTTGCCTACGACATCCACTCGAAAATAGGCAACAACGCCATCAGCGCCAAAATCAACCACAAGCTCGAGCCCATCACCACGACGCTCAACAGCGGCGACCAGATTGAAATCATCACGGCCGACAACGCGCGGCCAAAGCCCGAATGGCTCGACATCGTCACAACGACCAAGGCCAAGCAGGCCATCAAGAGTTTCCTCAAGCGCGAGCGGCAGCACAACATCGAGCACGGCATGCAGATGCTCGACGACAAGATGAAGGAGCTCAACATCAAACTGAGCGGCCGCGTGCTGCGCAAGATTGTCCCGGCCTACGGCTGCCGCAACAAGGAGGAGCTCTACAGCAAAATCGGCGCAGGGATTGTCAGCCTCGACACCCTCGAAAAGACCCTGAAGGTCGACTCGAAGAGCAAGATACTCAAATTCTGGACGCTCTTCATCCCCAAAAAGGAGGAGCAGGAGGAGAGCGACGGGTCGACGGCGGCAGGCGACATACAGCCTTCGCCCGAGGCCGAAGCCGAGCCGCAGTTCCGCATCGCCGAATGCTGCAAGCCCATCCCGGGCGACAAGGTCGTGGGATACCGCGACCCGGCGAGTGGCAACATCATCGTCCACAAGGCCACCTGCGACGAGTTGAACCGGCTGGCCAGCCAGTTCGGCAACAACATCGTCAAGGAGGAAATCAAGTGGTCGCAGCACAAGGCGATGTCCTACCTGGTGACGGCCGAAATCCGCGGCATCGACCGGATGGGCATCCTGCTCGACCTGGCCAAGGTGGTCAGCGGCGACTTCAACATCAACATCCGCGAGGTGAACATCCACAGCCACGACGGCATCTTCGAGGGGAGCGTCAGCCTCTACGTGAAGGATGCCGAGGGTCTGAACGCCGTCATGGACCGCATCCGCCAAATCAAGGGTATCGAAACCGTCAAACGAGCCATGAACTGAACCGCATGGAAGACTACGCTCCCATACTCTGGTTGCTGTTCGTCGTTGCATCGATGATTTTCTCGGCCATCTCCAAAGCCCGGAAACGGGCTGCACGCGACGCCGAGGAGCCCGACGGAGCACAACCCAAGGAGGGCAAAGGCCCCCATCCGACCGTGCCCCGCTTCCCGACTCCGGGCAGCGGCCTGCCGGAGGGATTTCCTCTGCCGCAGCGCCGCTCCAGCCAGCCAGCCTCTGCGACAAGCCCCGCCAGCAGGGACGGCAGCCCGTCTCAGCCACCCACATACCGGAGCGGACAGAACTCCGGCAAACGGATTCCGACGCACGAAACAGCCCCGAAACAGGCCTTAGGCGGCACGGAGACATACCCGACGAGAGGACGCGGGCCCGAACATGCCAGCGAAGGCCTGCAACGCAGACACAGCACCGTATCGGCGGCCCAGCCGCAGGTAACGGCGGCCATGCACGAAAAGAGGCCCGTAGAACCGTCGAAAACGGGAGAACCGGCCAGCGAAATCGCTGCGGAATTCGACCTGCGCAAAGCGGTCATTTACGCCGAAATCCTGAAGCCCAAATTCGAGGAGTAAGATGACAACAAACAACGGCCAGACGGACAAAACGTCCCATCGGCAGCCCCTGAACAGCGCAGCTGATGACGAAATGCGCCGAATGGCAAGGATGAAACGCGCAAACCAATGGCTCGCAGGCACAGGATGCCTGCTGATGCTCGGTGCCTGCATCCTGCGGCTGACGGGGACTATCGAGTTCAGATGGGAGGTTCCCATTGTACTCCTGTGCAGCACCGTGTCACCAGTCCTGAACCTGATAAACCTGCGGAGAATCGCCCAAGGCAAGAAACCGTTCTAAGGCGGCACAGCCCCAAGCGACAGCGAACCGCACCGCACGACCGGCCGCCACACAACCAGCCGGCAGCCGATGCGGCCTGGCTTCGAAAATGGCCGCAAGTGGCAGAGACAGCGAACCGCACCGCACGACCGACCGCCACTCAACGAGCCGGCAGCCGATGGCCGCGGCTCCGAAAGTAGCCAAGAGCGGCAGCAACAACGAAACGAACAACTATCAACAATATCACAAAACCCATGGCATCCATCTTTTCACGCATCATTGCGGGGGAAATTCCCTCCTACAAGGTCGCCGAAGACGACAACTACTACGCATTCCTCGACATCAACCCGCTAGTCAAAGGGCACACGCTCGTCGTTCCGAAGAAAGAGGTTGACTACATCTTCGACCTCGATGACGAAACCCTTGCCGGGATGATGCTTTTCGCCAAGAAGGTCGCTGCACGAATCAAGCGGGAAACCGCCTGCAAGAAGGTTGCAACGGTGGTTCTGGGCCTCGAAGTGCCCCATGCACACATCCATCTGATACCGATGAACAGCGAAAACGACGTCGATTTTCGCCGTGAAAAGCTGCAGCTGACTCCGGATGAGTTCCGGGAAATAGCCGAAAAACTCGCGCGCGAATAGGCTGCTAACAACTCTTCAGCAAACTGTAAATAAGCGGAATAGGGTAGCATTACCCCATTCCGCTTATCTGTTATTTAACATAATATCCCCGATAAAAAGAATTGTCAACAAAAACAACCCTAAGGAGTTCCGAAAAACAAGAAAAATGACTGAAAAGTAGGGTAGGGAAGGGCATGTTTTACAAATGTAAAAGCCAAAGGAGGTATGATTCAGTTTGTTTTGTTACATTTGTAATTATCAACAACGGCATTCAGCCTGTTAATTCTATACATTTGTAAAAATCCTATTGCGGCCAATCATCACCAAAAACCACACGTGTTTTACAAGTTAAAATCTTAAACTTATACATATTATTATCACTAAAAACCAGCGATTTATGTAATTTTATTAAATAATCAAATTAACCAACAGTCCACAACCGAGCCCAGATGCCGCCCTACGGCCATATTCGACTATTTATACATAATAAACACCAACACACCAACTTATTAGATATAAGTATCTATAGCAAAGGAAGAACTATTTCCAAGGGGTGAATTTTAACAGAATCCGAGCGTTTACAATTGTAAACATTATCAACACTTATTGACATTTTACAAATAGCAAAAGTCCTTGTTTTACAGATGAAAATTATTTATATTTGTAAAAAATTAAGGAGATGAGGGAAAAATTGCTCGATTTGATGAAGAGTGAAGGTTTGAAGCCGAGTCAACTCGCCGAGATGCTCGAAATCAATCCGGCCGGCATATCGCACTTGATGGCCGGACGCAACAAGCCCAGCTTCGACTTCCTGAAGAAGATGTTGATGAAATTCCCCCGACTCAACCCCGACTGGCTGCTGCTCGATTCTGGCCCCATGTATCGCGAAGTCACCAACACGGCAAATTCGACGGACAACATCACGCCGCGCGTTGGAGTCACCAGCGGCCAACCGACAAAACCGGCCGCCGACCGGGAGTCCACACTCTTCGGCTCAGCCTCCACCGTCACACCGCAGCAAGTTCAACCATCAGCCCCCGCACCCGAAGCGATGGCGCCATCCTCCGACAATCCGCAGCTGCCGCTCGGGGCAATGCCCCGCAGTGGAGCTGCCGTTCGCCGCATCGTCATCCTGTACGACGACCATACGTTTGAGAGTTATACGCCGTCAGAGCGATAAAACCGACCGTCGGGCCACTTGCGCACAAATATCGCACTCTCGGAGCGATAAAATCCGGGCCGAATACCCCATCTCAACCTTTCTTTATATGCAGGACTTCGCATAACTACCTGAGCCATGGAGGACTGGGACTGAACCCGAAGCTGGAACCTGCCGGGAGCTGGAGTTTGACAAGGACCGGGAACAGAGAGCTTGAACTTGAGTTTGGCAAGACTGGAGCCGGTACAGAAACCAGGACAAAAACAAAAACAAAAACAAAAACAGGAGCTGAACCGGAGTTGCTATAGGTGTTGAAACCGGAGCCGGAGCCGGAGCCGGAACCGAAGCCAGAAACCAGAGCCAGAAGCCAGAGCAGAAGCCGGAGCCAGCCCCAAACCGGTCAAAGAAAAACGTTGGGTGCACGTGCAAACCCCAACACACCTGTTGCGAACGGCCGAGGATAAAACACAAACGGCGTCATACATTTTCTACGGAAACGCCTTACGGAACAGATGCTGCCATCCAATCGCAATGGACTCTGCATCATCAGAAATACGCTCATAGCCGTATGCCGCTGAAGGATGCGCCAGCGCCATAATTGCCACAGAGCTTGCAGCCCATACACACCGAAGAGTTTCACCGCAGACTTCGCATGGTAGATTCACTGCACAATCCAAAACTCGCGAGTTACAACCGAGACAATCCCCATGCAAACAACTTGATTCACAACACAAATCCGTATAAAAGCGGAAGAAGGGCGCCCAACAAAATTGAATTAATATTTACATTATGTTAAATTATAGGGTGAAATTAGTGGGGCTGCAAGGGTGCCACCGTACAAAAGCCTCAGAATAAGCCAGATGTCCCCGAATAATCGCGGCGGAAAATAACAAGCAAAACAGAGAGTTACAGCGCGACAGGAAAATCCGCACCGCAAGAAAACACGAAAAACCATCAGGCTCACATCCGGCCACCGGCATCAACTCTCCATGAATCCGGTAACAGGCAAACGGAAGATTCGCCGATGAGACAGACGCACAATCCTACTAACTGACTGCCCATAAACTATTTGCCGTGAGAAAAAGCAGAAAGATTGCAGCCATAACCCAGCATCACCGTCAACCGTCAAACATCTCCCGAAGGTTTGAGCTTGGGGAACAAAGTTTGGGGAGCGAGGCCAAAGAAGCATCCTGGCACCGCAATAACCATCACACGACACATTGCTATTGCGGCAAGTCGCTGAGGCACACCAATTTCACAACACAGTGTTCTCGGCCCGTATAACGCAACTGCACCTTGGCAACCGACACCACAGCAGAAGAAACAAAACCGCCAGCAGCACCGCCTTCGAGTACGCGAATACCCTACCCAAAACCCCTCGAACAATGCACTACGACATTGGTTCCCAATGGGTTCACGATTGATTCCTTGAACCACTCTCCCACCTGCACCAATAAACAATGGCTTATTTGGTTTATGTTATAAACTTATTTATATTTGCAAAAGCAAAACACCCCAAAACTGAGCAAAGATGAAAACACACCGCACGCATCGCCCGAGAAGAACCGCCGCCATCGTACTCATCGCAATATCGGCCTTCATGACCTCGTTCATCATCATTTGGTGTGCCAACGGAGTTATGGACTTCCTTAACTATCTGGGCATCAATCGCTCGGCCCTGCAACTACCCTACGCCTGGATGCTCGCCGCAGCTACGGCAGCCGGATACATCCTCTATACGGCCCAAATGATACCTGAGGTCCGCCGGAACCTATTCTGTTTCAAAGGCATATTCAAATGGCTGGGCATCTATGCCGCTCTGGTGGGAGGAATCGTCGAGGAGGCGGTCTTCCGCCAGATGCTGATGGACTGGCTGCACGAAAGCGGAACGGGCACGCTGCTGCAAATCATTCTCTCGGCTCTCGCCTTCGGGCTGATACACTACACGTGGACACTGCTGGGCGGGAATCTCCGCACAGGAACCGCCTCAGCCGCATCGACCGTCGTCCTGGGTGCACTGCTCGCATCCGTCTATATTGCAGCGGGGCGCAACCTTTTGCCTGCCATTGCGGCGCACACGCTCATCAACATCTTCGTCGAACCCTGGCTGATATTGAATGCCATCCAGTCCACTCCCACCCGCCGGGAGAGCGACTCATCCGATATCCGGAACGACAACCGACGCATCCCGCGCTGAGTCGCCACCACACAATCCGAGAGGTAGCGGACAGCTCGGCCCCGGAGCACCCAATTGCTTCGGCCAACCGTGTCGGTCCCCATCGAGCGAAGAGGCAAACGATGTTTTTTGTATCTTTGCCGCAAGAACCTTACACCATGAAAAAATACCTCACTCTACTCATCGCTCCCCTGCTGCTTGCCGCTTGCAACCGGACGCCGCAAACCGACGACCGCGCGATGGTTGTCACGATTCTGCCGCTGCGAACCATCGTCGGCAGCATTGTCGGCTCGGACTTCGACATCGACGTGCTCGTACCGGCCGGAGCAAGCCCCGAGACATTCGAGCCGACACCCCGGCAATTCGCCCGTCTGAACCGTGCCCGGCATATTTTCAGCGTTGGACTCATCGACTTCGAGAACTCGCTGCTCTCGAAACTCCAGCAGCCTGAAAATGTGGTCAACCTGAGCCGCGGCATCGAGCTTATCGAAGGCAGCTGTGCACACCACCACGACGGCAAGGAGCACGCCCACGGCATCGACCCGCACGTCTGGACCTCGCCGCGAGCCCTGCAACAGATGGCCGACAACGCCTACAAGGCCATCCACGCGGCCTATCCCGATTCGGCGAAATACACCGTCAATTACGGCAAACTGAAGGCCGCCCTGCAACAACTCGACGCCGAGGTCGGCGCACGGCTCCAGGAGGCCGGGACCCGTTATTTCCTGATTTACCACCCCGCCCTCACCTACTATGCACGGGACTACGGCATCAGCCAGGTGGCCATCGAAAACGAAGGCAAGGAGCCGTCGGCCAAAGAGTTGGCGCGCATCATCCGCCAGGCGCGCGCCGACGGCATAACCCGCATTTTCTACCAAAGCCAGTTCCCGGCATCGACCGTCGAAATTATCGCCCGCGACCTCGGTGCAACCAGCATTGCCATCGACCCACTGCGCGAGGACGTACTGACCAACATTGCCGAAATCACGGACCTAATCACCGCACAGCAATGAATCTGGTAACCATGCGCAACGTGAGCGTCAGCTACGATGGCTACGAGGCGCTCAAGGATGTCAACCTGGACATCGCCGACGACGACTTCATCGGCATCATCGGCCCCAACGGAGGCGGGAAAACCACGCTTGTCAAGGCAATCCTCGGCACGGTACCCTTTCGGGGCAGCATCGAGCTTGCCCCCGAGCTCTTCCGCGACAAGGAGCGCCTGATTGGGTACATGCCCCAGATGTCGAATTTCGACCGGTCATTTCCGATTTCCGTACTCGAGACGACGCTCTCGGGGCTCCAGGGGCGCCGCGGTTTCCGCTCGCGCTACACCCGCGAGGACCGGGCCAAAGCCCTTTCGCTGCTTGAAACTGCCGGCATCGGAGCATGTGCCGACCATCCGATAGGCGAAATATCGGGCGGTCAGCTGCAGCGTGCCCTGCTCTGCCGGGCCATCATCTCGGACCCGCGGCTGCTGATTCTCGACGAGCCGGCCAACTTCGTCGACAACAAGTTCGAGAAGGAGCTCTACCACATGCTCCACGAGCTGAACAGCCGCATGGCGATTGTGATGGTCTCGCACGACATCGGGACCATCACGAGTGTCGTCAAGGAGATTGTCTGCGTCAACCGTCAGGTGCACCGCCACCACTCGAACCGAATTACCGAGGAGCAGCTGCGCAACTACGACTGTCCCATCCAGCTGCTGACCCACGGACACGTTCCGCATACCGTACTGGAGCATCACCCCGGCGACGGCTGTCCGGACCACGAATAATACCCAAAAGGATAATTATGGATTTTCACGAACTTGCCTTAAATACGAATGTCGACTCTAAGGAATTCAAGGACGCCGTCTATGCCAAACGCTTGGAGTTGATTGACATTGCCATTCAATGGCCGGGAGAGACGACCAAAGGAACGATGATTTTCAACAATGTATGGGAATATCCGTCCAATTCGAGCTACACAGTCTGCCTGGGAAAATACGGAAAGGAGTTCTACGAAAGCGGTCAAACCGGGAATGGCCAGAAAAACAGCAACGACATGCGTCCGACAGTACTGAAAGACGGTTGCATTGTTGATTCGGTCCGAGGACGTTTTGATGACATATTCCGCTTGATGGAATTATGTCATTCGAAGGAAAACGGGCAAGAGTTGCTAAAGGCCTTCGCCATTCTCTTTTATAGGAATGCGCTCCTATTGGACCACCAAATCGTCGCCCGACACTATTTGTACGAACCGCCCCAATCACTGATTGACGTCATCTGTGCGTCTCTACCTTCATACGAAGGTATCCCCATGGAGGTATACATCCATTTCCTGGACGCGATAGGGCTGAATGAAGATGTCAAATATTTCACCCAGCAGAAATTGCAAAATGGGAAAGGCATTGGTCGGGAGAACAACATGAAAACATATGCCCATGATGCATGCTGCCTGCTCGGCCATGTCTCATGGGCCGATTTCATCTATAAGTTAATCCGCAATTTTGGCGTATCTCCCATATCAAACAAAGATATGGCCACGTTCTTTCCTGAATTATCAATTACATATAGAGTTCCCCGACAACGTACGAGAAGGAGCGCATCGACAACTACCGTCATCAAAGAAATCTTAGACCAGCACAAATAACCGGCAATAAAATGGCGCTGTCCCATGTTGAGACAACGCCATTCAAATAATCAATTAATCAATCCTGGAGCTTTTGTTATTCCATTCGCTGGCGGATTTCTTCCCCGATTTTCGTAACGATTCCACATACCAGGGCATTTCCCATAAGGAATGCCCTTTTAGCATCATTCTGTCCTTCGGTATGTCCATCCGGGAACATATTCAAACGTTCCAGTTCCAAGGGAATCAACCTCCTAAGTCTTCCATTCACGGGATCCCGGACAACATGCTTGAAACGAGATGCCGTCCCCCCGCCCTCACTCGTTATAATGGTTCTCGAGGGCTTGTCCAGAGAATCAGGGAAAGACATTCCACCCTCACTATAGGTAAACTCAAATCCGTCCCGAGTCCTGCGGATTTCATGTTTGGCCCCCTTGAGATATTCCCATTTCGGCAACTCCTGCTCTGAAATATAGAAATTCTCCGTCACTAAAGCACGGTCCTTGCCTACAGCCAGCACATCTCCCAAGGTCACAGATGGTCCCACATACCGACTTTCAACCCTAGTCGACCAAACCTGCCCGTCAATCATAATTCCTGCATTATCGAACGGTCTGACCCTGTTCTCCACATTGAACTTCTGACTCAAGTCTGCCAAATCATCGTCCTCCTCTTTCAGTCGAAAGGGGAAAAGCTGCTCTTCAAACAAGCCGTTCGGATTGTCATCTGCCACAGGAAAAGCCGAGGCAAAAATACCGTCGGCAAAAAGCCACGATTCCGGGTCACCAATTGACGCTGCAATTTTAGAACCTTTCCTATAACCCAGGATATAGGTCCGCCTACGACGCTGAGGCATTCCATACTCCGCGGCATTGATAATCCGCCATTCTACAATGTAACCGTTATCAGCCAAAGACTGCAATATAACGGCAAAGTCTCGGCCACGCTGCTTCGCGGGGGAAATCAGCAACCGATCCACATTTTCAAGGAATAATATTTGCGGAGCTTTTTCGCCCTTCTCCCGCACGATACGCTCTATTTCCCACCACAGTACACCCTTTTTCCCCACCAATCCGGCCGCCTGACCCAAATTACGGGCTACAGAATAATCCTGACAAGGGAATCCTCCGCACAACATATCATGGTCAGGAATAGTCTCCGTCCTGACAGTCGCTATATCGGCATTCACATGACCGTTCGGACCAAAACGAGCCACATAAACCTCAGATGCATGCTGTCGCTTTGTCGTAGGTTCAAACTGATTGCTCCATATCGTCTCAAAATAGCCTTTATCCACTCTATCCAAGCCGATTCTGAAA
>DGYMI06202__coassemble_1122_pt1 | contig 23531 bp, 19 predicted proteins | sample DGYMI06202__metabat2_low_PE_006 | metagenome-assembled genome bin DGYMI06202 | reverse complement strand
AGGCGGTCGGTGCCGTAGAGGGCCAGACGGCGGTAGTCGCCGATGATGCGGCCGCGGGCGTAGTTGTCCGGAAGACCCGTCAGGAAGCCCAGCGAGCGGAACGAGCGGATTTCCTCGGTGTAGACGTCGAAGACGCCGTCGTTGTGGGTCTTGCGGTAGTGGGTGAAGATGTCACGCACGCGCTCGTCGACGTCGGTGCCGTTTTCGCGGCAGGCGCGCGAGATGACGTTGATGCCTCCGAAGGGCTTGATGGCGCGCTTGAGGAGCTCGTCGGTCTGCAGACCCACAATCAGCTCGTTCTCGCGGTCGATGTATCCGGCCTTGTGCGAGGTGATGGTCGAGACGGTCTTGTTGTCGAGCGAGCGGATGCCGTTGTTGCGGCGCTCCTCCTCCAGGGCGGCCAGGCAGAGTTCCCAGATGCGTCGGGTGCGTGGCGTCGCTCCTTCGAGGAAGGATGCATCGCCCTCATAGGGGGTGATGTTGCGGCGGACGAAGTCCGTGACGTTGATTTCTTTGCTCCAAAGCCCGTCGTTGAAGGTTTTGTTCAATTCCATGCGTGTTTGTCCAATATGAGATTAAAAATGATTTCGGAGCCGCAAAGGTACGTTCTTTTTCCCGAAAAATCGAAAAATCGGCCCCTCTGCACCGCAAAATACCCGATTTTGGGGAGGCGTGCCGTGCCCGGGAGCCGCTTTTTAGCCGTTTGCAGCGGCGCATGTCGCGGAAAATAGATACCTTAGCACCGTAAAACCGATTTTTTCCATGGAAGAATTGACACTCACGACGCCGGCGCTGCTCTTTTCGGCCATTTCGCTCATCCTGCTGGCCTATACCAACCGTTTCCTCTCCTACGCGCAGCTCATCCGTTCGTTGCGCGAACAGCACCGGCTGCAGCCCTCGAAGGTGACGCGGGCGCAAATCGACAACCTGCGCCTCAGGCTGCGGCTCACGCGTTCGATGCAGTCGCTCGGGGTGGCGAGCCTGTTCCTCTGCGTGGTGACGATGTTTCTGATTTACGTGGGGTTGCAGTCCCTGTCGGCCTATGTCTTCGGCGTGGCGCTGCTCTGCCTCATCGGTTCGCTCGGCATCTCGCTGCACGAGGTCCGCATCTCGGTGCGTGCGCTCGAAATCCACCTGCACGACATGGAGGAGTGAGTACTCCCGGTCGGGTGGGGGGGGCGGAGGCGGCCCCCGATGCCGGGTTCCGGGGCAAAAAAAATCCGAAGCCGCTGCATGACCTGCGGGTCACAGCGGCCTCTCCCAATCCGGTGTATGAAGAAAAAGCAGGTTTCCCGTTCACGAAGGGAGCGGCAGGGTCCTCGGACCGGGCGTTCCCGCGGGTGAATCCGGAAAAGAGCTTTCGGGTTTATCGCATCTCTGCTCCTTTCGACCACAAAGATAGGACAGTGGTGTTGCGCCCGGATGTCGGAGGTGTGACATTCCGACGACAAAAAAAGCCCCGGTGTTGCCGGGGCTTTTTCCGTATGCCGCAGGAGCGTGCGGGCTACTGCTTGTGTTCGAGGAAGTAGCTCTGCGACTTGAGCAGGTTGCGCGCCTGCAGCACCATGGTCTTGGTCTCGTTGAGCACCGTCAGGTAGAGGACGCTCGAACGCGTGCCGGTGCTCTCGTCGTCGTGGATGCGGCGCAGCTGGCTCTTGACGGCCCCCACGATGGTCTCGAAGAGACGGTCGCGCATGACCAGCACCTCGTCCAGGCCCGAGAAGTCCTTCGAACGGAGCATCTCGTTGATTTTGTCGAAGATGGCCTCCACGTCGTCGTTCACGCGCATCAGGTCGACAATCTGCTCCTTCGAGAGACCCTCGTGGTTGTTGTCGATGTGCTCGAAGGCCGGGCGCGTGATGTGGATGAGCGCCTTGGTCACCTCCGAGAGGTAGTCGGTCACCTGCACGTAGAAGTGTCCCGTGTCGATGTCGCTGTTGCGCAGGCGGCGCAGCGTGGGCATGATGCCGTACTTGCGGGCGCGGGCCTCCTCGAAGAGCTTGTTCGAGGCCTGCACCATCTCCTTGAGCACCTTGCGGTTCTCCTTGAAGACGGCCACCAGCGTGCGGTTGTAGATGCGCGTCACCTGCTCCATGGTGGTGCATACCTCCTCGATGCAGGTGTAGAGCACGTCGTCCGAGGTTTCGGCCTGTTCGATGCGGGGCTTCTCGGCCTCCTCCTTCAGCGCCGGGGTCTTGCGGTGGCTGCGGATGAGCAGCCAGGCGCAGATGGCCGTGAGCACCACGGCGGCAATCCATCCGCCCCAGAGCAGCAGCAGCGTGACGCCCAGTGCGATGACGAAACCGCCCAGTGCGGTGACGAACCAGCCCGAGATGACGGCCATCACGCCCGTGATGCGGTAGACGGCGCTCTCGCGGCCCCACGAGCGGTCGGCCAGCGACGAACCCATGGCCACCATGAAGACCACGTAGGTGGTCGAGAGCGGGAGCTTGTACGACGTGGCGATGGCGATGAGAATCGAGGCGGCCGTCAGGTTCACCACGGCGCGAATCATGTCGTAGGGGGCCGACGAACGCTCCTCGACGGGCAGCGGCTCGAAGCGGCGGTCGATGGCCGCCTGCATGCGTGCGGGGATGATGCCCGACCAGAAGTTGTTGAGGACGAGCGTCGAACGCACCAGTACGCGCGAGATGAGCGTCGAACCGAAGCGCTCGTCACCCTCGTGCTGCGAGGCGAGCGAGAGCTCGGTTTCGGTGACGTGGCGCGACTTCTTGGAGAAGAAGAGCGTCAGCACCATGATGATACCGGCGACGGCCAGCAGCAGGAAGTCGACGCGTGCGGGGTTCATCAGCGCCTCCATGGTGAGCTGCTCGGTGCCGGCCTCCTGGGCGATGCGGTAGGAGTCGTATCCGGCCAGCGGCACGCCGATGAAGTTCACCAGGTCGTTGCCGGCGAAGGCGAGCGCCAGCGAGAAGGTGCCGGCCAGGATGGTGATGCGCATGATGTTGAAGCGCATGCGCTGGAGCAACCACAGCACGATGGCCGAGGCGACCCAGAGCACCAGCAGCGTCAGCAGCGTGTGTTCGCCGACATATTCGTTGATGTGGGGCGGGATGAGTCCCGAGCTCTTGAGTCCCTTGAAGAGGGCGAAATAGATGATTCCGGCGAAGGAGATGCCGCACCATACGGCGCCGAAGCGGCGGAATACGGGGGCATAGCGGAACGAGAAGATGAGCCGCGAGATGTACATGAAGAGGATACCCGCTCCGAAGGCCAGTGCCACCGAGACCAGAATGGCCGCGATGATGACCATCGCCTTGCCCGAATTGATGAACTGCGAGAGGTCGGCGAGCGAGAAGGCCGGGTCGATGGCGATGCGGTGCAGTGCGGCGGCGACGGCGGCTCCGAGCAGGCCGAAGACCATCGAGACGGTGGTCGACGTGGGGAGTCCGAGCGTGTTGAAGAGGTCGAGCAGCAGCACGTTGCCCAGCATCATGCCCAGAAAGAGCATCATCACCTCGGGGAAGGTGAACTCCGAGGGGTAGAAGACGCCGCTGCGGGCCACCTCCATCATGCCGCTCGAGGTGAGCGTGCCGACGAGGATACCGGCGGCGGCGACCCACAGAATCGTGCGGCGCGGCGCCACCTTCGAACCGAGGGCCGAATTGAGAAAGTTGACCGCGTCGTTGGCCACGCCGACGACGATGCCCAGTACGGCCAGCACGGCCAGTACGATGACGATGAATGTGAAAAGCGGTGACATATATCCGGTTGGTAAGGTTTCGTTGCCTCCATGCCGAGGCCGCTTCGCGGCACTTCTGCGCCACAAAGGAACGAAACAAATGTTACAAAACCGTTACAGCCGGATGTCGTATCGGTTAATGTCGCCTCTACGACCGCTTGCGGAGCGTGAAGCGGAATTCGAGCCCGCCCTGCGGACGGTTGAGCGCCGTGATGGTGCCGCCGTGGATGGCGATGGCGTTGCGGACAATCGAGAGGCCGAGTCCCGTGCCGCCCATCTTGCGCGAGCGCCCCTTGTCGACGCGGTAGAAACGTTCGAACAGGTGGGGCAGGTGCTCCTCCTCGACGCCGATGCCGTTGTCGGCGAAGGAGATGGTGTAGCTCTCGGCATCCTCGTCGAGCAGCCGGATGAAGATGTCGCGTCCCGAGGAGTAGGCCGTGGCGTTGTCCGCCAGGTTGCGGAATACGGAGCTCAGCAGCGAGGGGCTGCCGTAGATTTCGAGCGGGCGGGGAAAGTCGCAGTGGACGCGCAGCCTCCTCTCGGGCGGCAGCAGCTGGATGTCGGCGGCGATATCGGCGATGATGTCGTTGAGCACGACGCGCTCCTTGCCGATGAGCTGGCTCCCTTCGTCCATGCGGGTGATGAGCGAGACGTCGGTGAGCAGCTGACGCAGGCGGCTGGTCTGCGCCAGACTCTTCTCGATGAAGGCCTGCCGTTTGGCGGCATCGATGCCGGGGTTGGCCTGCAGCGTCTCCAGATAGCCCTGGATGGCCGCCACGGGGGTCTTCAGCTCGTGGTTGATGTTGTTGGTGAGCTGCTTCTTGATGCGGATTTTCTCCTGCTCCTCGTGCAGCATGAGTTCATGCTGGCGGTCGCGCTCGGCCGTGGTCTTCTGCAGACGGGCGTAGAGCCGGATGATGTTGTTCGAGATGTCGCCCAGTTCGTCGTGGGGGAAGCGCTCCTGCTCGTCGATGACCTCGCCGCGCTCGGCGTGCTCGGCAAAGTCGCGCAGACGCACGATGTTGTGGCCCAGCCGGCGGGTGGCGAAGTAGCCCGCCACGCTCATCAGCAGCGTGACGCCCAGCATGAACCACAGGAAGCTCCGGTCGGCGGCCAGCACCTCGCTCAGCTCCACGTTGTAGGGCAGTGCCGTGCGGACGATGAGGCTGTCGCCCCGCATGGCCGAATAGAAATAGTGTTCGTGGGTACTCTCCGAGAGCCGTTCGAGCGTGTACCCCGTGCCGTTGACAAGCGCCGTGCGCACCTCGGGGCGGTCCAGATGTTTGGCCAGCCGGGCCGTGTCGCTGCGCGAGTCGAAGTGGACGCGGCCTTTGCGGTCGAGAATCGTCAGCCGCAGCCCCGGGAAGTTCGCGGCGCACTGCGCCATGAGGGAGTCGGGCCCCACGCCGGCCGACAGTTCGTCGAGCAGCCGCAGGTTGAGCAGCTGGAGCCGGGCGTCGAGCCGCTCGATTTTGAAATACTTCTCGCGTCCGTACTGATAGACGACGAAGCAGCCCACCAGCACCCACGAGATGCCGAGCAGCAGCAGGAAGAGCCGTCGGTGGTAGGAGAGCCTAAGCTTCGAAACCGTAGCCATAGCCCGGACGGGTGACGATATGTTCGCCGCAGGCGCCGATTTTGCGGCGCAGGCGGGTGATGTTGACGTCGATGGTGCGGTCCAGAACGATGACCTCGTCGCTCCAGACGCGGTGGAGAATCTCCTCGCGCGAGAAGATAACGCCCGGGTGGCTCAGCAGCAGCGCCAGAATCTCGAACTCCTTCTTGGTCAGGCGCAGCTCCTCGCCGTCGAGCGTGCTTGTCTTGCTGCGCAGGTCCATGCGCAGGGGTCCGTATTCGAGCGTCTCGGGCTCCTCCTCGCGGCGTGCCGTGCGGCGCAGGACGCTCTTGACGCGGGCCAGCACCTCGCGGATGGAGAAGGGTTTGGTGATGTAGTCGTCGGCACCGAGGTTGAGTCCCGCCACCGTGTCGTCCTCGGTGTCCTTGGCCGTGCAGAAGATGATGGGAACGGCGGCCGTTTCGGGGTTGGCCTTCAGTTGCTGGGCCATGCGGAAACCGCTCATCTCGCCCATCATCACGTCGAGCAGGATGAGCGAATAGCGCTCGGGATGCATCGTGAGGGCCTGCTCGGCGCTGTAGGCCACGTCGGCTTCGTAACCCTCGACCTCGAGATTGAACTGCAGGATTTCGCAGAGCGACTCTTCGTCGTCTACCACCAGAATTTTGTGTTTTGCCATAACTGCTTTTTTGCGGTCGTCCGGGGGCGCGTCGCGGAGTCGGACGCTGCCCGGTGTTCCGATTCCGCCTCAAAATTACGAAACGGTTTCGGGAATGACTCCGCTCCGGCGCACTTTTCACGCAAATGTAACACACCGTCAGGGGAAAATTGCCGGGTGACGCGACAAATTTCGGCCCCTTTCCCCTCCGGCACCTCCCCGGCGGGCGGCGTGAAAGGGGCTCTGCGGGCGGACTGACGCCCCCTCGCGACGGGGCGGGCTACTCCCTTTGCCGCGGCGCGGCTGCGGGCTGCGGCTCGTCGTCGGGCAGCGAGAGCTGCTGGCGGACCGACTCCTCGTGGATGGCCTGCAGGACGCTCCGCATGAATTCGGGGTCCATGCCCAGCGCCTCGGCCTCGGCCGTGCGGCGCGAGAGCAGCTCCTCGTAGCGGCGCGACTGGAGCACCGGCATCGCGTGGTCGCGCTTGTAGCGCCCGATGCGGCGCGAGACGGCCATGCGGCGGTCGAGCAGTTCGACCAGCTGGTCGTCGAGACGGTCGATTTCGAGCCGCATCTCGGCCAGCCCGTCGCTCGTGTCGGCGACGCGGCGCGGCGAGAGACGGGCCGTGAGCTCTTGCAGCTGGCCGGGGGTGAGCTGCTGCCCGGCGTCGCTCCATGCCCGGGCGGGGTCGCAGTGCACCTCGACCATCACTCCGTCGAAGCCCAGCTCCATGGCCTGGCGGGCGAGCGGGGCGACCAGTTCGCTCCGGCCGCCGATGTGGCTCGGGTCGCAGAGCAGCGGCAGCTCCGGCATGCGGCGGCGCAGCTCGATGGGGACGGCCCATTGGGGCGGGTTGCGGTAGCCGCTGCGGTCGGCGGCCCCGAAGCCGCGGTGGACGGCCCCGATGCGCGTGATGCCGGCGTTGAGCAGCCGTTCGATGCCGCCGACCCAGAGGTCGATGTCGGGGCTCACGGGGTTCTTCACCAGCACCGGGACATCGTGGCCCTGCAGTGCGTCGGCGATTTGCTGTACGGCAAAGGGGTTCGAGACGGTGCGGGCGCCGAGCCACAGCAGGTCGATGCCGGCGTCGAGCGCCGCGGCGACATGCTCGCGCGTGGCCACCTCGGTGGCGGTGTACATCCCCGTCTCGCGCCGCACGCGTTGCATCCACGCCAGCCCTTCGGCGCCGACCCCTTCGAAGCCGCCCGGCTTGGTGCGGGGCTTCCACAGCCCGGCGCGGAAGATGCGCACCCCCTGTGCGGCCAGCGCACGGGCGGTGTCCAGAAGCTGTGTTTCGGTCTCGGCGCTGCAGGGCCCGGCGATGAGCAGGGTCCGTTCGGGGTCGATGTCGGGGAAAAGGGGGCGATGTGTCTTCATCGGTTGCACGACGCGGCGGCATGTCGGCCGCCGTCATTTTGGTTTTCGACAGCAAAGATAGCGTTTTGTCTCCATATTTGGTGCCTGTTCGCCGCAATCGCCTGCGGCGGGGGGCCTGGGGTGCGTCCGTCTGCCGCGCGGAGCGCGGCGGCACCTCTTCCCGGCCGTCGGGGCCCGACGGGCGAAACGAACGAACCGCGCATCGTTCGTGATGCGCGGTTCGCGTGTGCGGAGTTGCGGTCCGGGCGGAAGGTCCCGGCCGTTTCCGGGGATTAGTCCTCGAGCTCGGCGCCCCAGGCCACCTCGGTCCCCTCGGGGAAGTTCAGGTCGCGGCCGTTGCCCGACGAATCCTTGAGCGTCGTGCCTTCGCCCTCGTTGATTTTCCAGTAGGCGTACATCTCCTCCTTCGACGGATTCTCGACCGTACGCAGGTTGGCGCGGATTTCCTCCTGCGTGAGGCAATCCTTCCACATGCGGATTTCGCCAATCAGGCCGTTGAAGTAGTAGCTGCTCGTGGTGTTGCCGAACTGGAAGCCCGTGAGCGTGTAGCCCACCTGGAAGCGCTGGCTCGACGTGGGGCCGAAACGCTTCGTGGGAGCCGCCTCGGCAATCAGCTCGCCGTCCAGATAGTAGCGGTAGGCAATCTCCGTGCGCTGGCCGGTCTGCGTGCCGTCGCACGTAATCGAGATGGTGTGCCACGTGCCGGGCGTGATAATCTTGTTCTGCGAGGCGAGCGTCAGGTCGCACTGGCGGTTGCCGATGTTGCTGGCTCCCTCCTCGCCCGTGACGCGGATTTCGCAGCCGCTGAAGGCCTCGTTGTTGTTGCCCGTATCCTTGCCGCGCCACGTGCCGATGTAGTTCACGCCGCTGTGCCACTCGTAGCAGAAGATGCGCATTTCGAAGGTGTGGGTGTTGCCCTCGATGGTCACCACCTCGTTGTCGGGCAGCGAGAGGGTGCGGTACATGGCGCTCGAGTAGTTCTGCATCGAGAGGCCCGGGGTGTAAATCAGCTCGCGGTCCACGTCGATGGCGATGTAGTGGGCCAGGCTGCTGCAGTCGACCTTGTCGGCGATGGTATCGTCGATGACGGCCACAATCGGCAGCAGGTACTGCACGTCCTTCTGCAGGCCGTAGAGCGTGCCGGTGAACTCGACCGTCAGCGCGTTGGACTCCGTCTCGCCGGCGGCGATGATGAAGTTGTCGTAGGGAATGCGGTAGATGTTCGTCGGCATGACGACGTAGGAGGTGCCGTGCTCGGCGTTGTAGGCCTCGACGAGCGACTCGTCGACGCGGATGTCACCCATGGCGGTGATGTCCGACGCCTGGTCGAGCGTCAGCGTGAAGGAGTGGCTGTAGGAGCCCGTCAGCACCTCGTCGCAGGTGACGGCCACGGGGGTCTGGCTCCCCGCCTCGGGCAGCGAGACGTTCGGCCGTACGGCCGTCGTCTCGTCGTCCGAGCAGGATACCGACGCCAGAGCAAAGACTCCGGCGGCGCAGAGCGCCAGAAGGTTCTTTATGTTCTTTTTCATGGTTCGTGTCGGGTTGTGGGTTTATTCAACGCATTTGTTGTAGTCGTCATCGCCTGGATGAGCCTCTCGCCCCTCATCAACGAAGGGTCGCCCTTCTACGTGCTGCGCAGCCCGCTGCACACCTACCTCACGATTGTCGTCGGTACGACCGTGATTTTCGTCGTGGGCTTCCTGCTCACGGCCCTTTCGAAACGAACCGGAACAGAGAAAAAGGTCAATTAACAGATTGATTGTCATGAATACCAACCATCCCAAAATCGGAATCCGTCCCATCATCGACGGCCGCCGCGGCGGAATCCGCGAATCGCTCGAAGAGATGACCATGTCCATGGCGCGTCGCGTCGCGGAGCTCTATCACGATACGTTGCGTTACGAAGACGGCGCCCCCGTCGAGTGCGTCCTGGCCGATACGACCATCGGCGGTGTGGCCGAGGCGGCTGCCGCGGCCGAGAAGTTCCGCAATTCGGGCGTCGGGGCGGTCCTCTCGGTGACCCCCTGCTGGTGCTACGGCGCCGAGACCATCGACATGGACCCGCTCATGCCCAAAGCCATCTGGGGCTTCAACGGCACGGAGCGCCCGGGTGCCGTCTACCTCGCCTCGGCCCTGGCGGGCCACAACCAGAAGGGGCTGCCCGCCTTCGGCATCTACGGCCGCGACGTGCAGGACCTCGACGACCGGACCATTCCCGACGACGTGCGCGAGAAGCTGCTGCGCTTCGGCCGTGCCGCCGTCGCCGTGATGCAGCTCCGCGGCAAGTCGTACCTCTCCATCGGCTCGGTCTCGATGGGTATTGCCGGTTCGATGCCCGACGCCGCCTTCTTTCAGGAGTATCTGGGCATGCGCAACGAGGCGGTCGACTGCTCGGAAATCGAGCGCCGCATCGAGCTGGGCATCTACGACCACGAGGAGTATGAACGCGCCATGGCCTGGGTCGAGCGCTGCTGCAAGCCGCGCGAAGGCGAGGACTGCAACCCGGAACACCTCCGCTTCTCGCGTGAGGAGAAGGATGCCGTCTGGGCCTACGTGGTCAAGATGACGATGATTTTCCGCGACCTGATGCACGGTAACCCCGTCCTCGCCCGCATGGGCTTCGAGGAGGAGGCTGCCGGCCACAACGCCATCGCCGGCGGATTCCAGGGTCAGCGCCAGTGGACCGACTTCCGTCCCGACGGCGACTTCTCGGAGGCCATTCTCAATTCGTCGTTCGACTGGAACGGCATCCGCTGCCCGATTCCCTTCGCCACGGAGAACGATACGCTCAACGGCGTGACGATGCTCCTGCTGCACCTGCTCACCTGCCGTGCACAGCTCTTTGCCGACGTGCGCACCTACTGGTCGCCCGAAGCCGTGCGCCGTGTCACGGGCCGCGAGCTGACGGGCCGCGCCTCGGGCGGCATCATCCACCTCATCAACTCGGGCTCCTGCACGCTCGACGCCACGGGACGCATCTCCGACGCCGAGGGACGTCCGACGATGAAGCCCTTCTGGGAGCTTACCGAGTCCGACGTCGAGGCCTGCCTCGGGGCGACGACCTGGTATCCGGCCGGCCGCGAGTACATGCGCGGCGGCGGTTTCTCGTCGCACTTCCTCACGCGGGGCGAGATGCCGATGACGATGTGCCGCCTGAATCTGGTCAAGGGGCTGGGTCCCGTGCTCCAGATTGCCGAGGGTTGGGCCGTCAACGTCGACGAGCCGATTTTCGAGGCCATCAACCTGCGCACCGACCGCACCTGGCCGACCACCTTCTTCGCACCGCGCCTGACGGGCCACGGCCCCTTCCGCGACGTCTACTCGGTGATGAACGCCTGGGGCGCCAACCACGGAGCCATCAGCTACGGCCACGTGGGGCAGGAGATGGCGACGCTCGCCTCGATGCTCCGCATTCCGGTGGCGATGCACAACCTCGACACCGACGACCTCTTCCGTCCGTCGGCCTGGGGAGCCTTCGGCTCCGATACGGAGGGCGCCGACTACCGCGCCTGCCGCAACTACGGACCCCTTTACCGATAGAGGGCCATGCGCTTCGCGATTCGACACATGCTGCTCTGCCTCTGGCTGCTGGCGCTCCCGCTTGCGGGGGCGGCGGCCGAGCCAGAGGCTGCGGCGCTGCGCTTCGACGAGCTGCGCCACGACTTCGGAACCATCCGCGAGGAGGCGGGTCCGGTCAGCCATACGTTCCGTTTCCGCAACGTCTCGGGGCGGCCGCTGGTCATCGAACAGGTGCTCGCCACGTGCGGCTGCACGGTGGCCCGCTACGACCGGCGCCCCGTCCGTCCGGGCGAGGAGGGGACCATCACCGTCACCTTCGACCCCCGGGGGCGTACCGACACCTTCCACAAGAGCGTGCGCGTGGTCACCGACCGCGGGCGGAGCATCACCTCGCTCTTCCTGAGCGGCACCATCCTGCTGGCGGAGACGCCGCCCGAGCACCTCTACGAGATTGCCGACGAGGTCTACCTCGACCGCCTTGCGCTGCCGTTCGGGGTGGTGCGCCACGGCGCCGCACCTGCGGCGCAGCGCCTGCGGCTGCTGAATCGTTCGTCCCGCACGGTGCACCTGACGGCCGAGGTCGAGGGTGGAGGCGGCTGCCTCGGGGTGACGCTTCCGGAACGGGTGGAGGCGGGCGACGAGGCCGAGGTGACGGTGGCCACCATCGACGCCCCGGGCTACTACGGCTCGCTTGCGGGCCGTGTGCGGATTGGGGTCGACGGCGTGCCCAGCTCTTCGGCCGTGGCCGTCTACGGCTATATGGTCGACGATGCACGCGGCGTGCGGACGGCCGACGCCCCCGTATGCCGGGTGGAGGGCGGCTACCTCAATTTCGGGCAGAAGCCCCGCGGCACGCGGCTCGAGCACCGCTTCGTGTTGCGCAACGAGGGGCGTACGCCCCTCATCGTGCGCAAGGTCGAGACGCCGCCCTTCGTCGGGAGCGACTTTGCGGGCGAGCGGCGGCTGCAGCCGGGCGAAAGCCTCGTGGTGAAGCTGAAAGTCGAACTGCGCGAGGCGGGCGGAGTCGATGCCGACGTGTGCGTGATTACGAACGACCTCAAACGGCCCGTCATGCGCCTCAAAATCGAGGGCGAGGTGCGCTGAACGGCGACGACTTCGCGCTCGGGCCAGGCCGGACCCAGTGTCCGGTGTAGCCGAACACAGAAAAAAACCGAAAGACCAATAATAATAAAGACCGTTAAAAAAACAGGCTTCGGTGACCCCGCGCAGGCGGGGGCCGGCTGTGGGAACCTCCGCAAGAGACGATATCGCAACCTGTGGTGAGGGAAAATTTTATGGCTGCGAGCGTCGGGAGGTTCCCCGCCCGGTAAAACAGAGCGTCCCGGTGGACGGGACGCCTCTTTTTGCATGGACACACACCTTTAACCCAACCGATATGAAACGACTGCTGCTGCTTCTTGCCGCTCTCTGCTGCCTGGCGGGCTGTTGCGACACCTCTGCGCCGGCCATGCCCGACCTCATCCCCCGACCGTCCTCGCTGCGCCCAGGCTCGGGATGCTTCCGCCTGCCCGCCACGCTCGGCTTCTCGTGTGCCGACAGCACCTGGCTCCCGGCGGCGGAGTTCCTGCAGCGCTCGTTGCCCGACGGCGTGGCCGTCGAGAGCGTGTGCGGTGAAAAGGCGCCCTTCACGGTGGTACGTGCGGAGGGGCTCGACACCATCGGAGGCTACCGCCTCAGCGTGACGCGGCGCGGCATCCGCCTCGAGGCGGGGAGCTACGGCGGCGTCATCGCCGGCATCGCCACGCTGCGTCAGCTCACGGGCAGCGACGGCACCGTCCCGGCGGTCGAAATCGAGGATGTGCCGCGCTTCGCATGGCGGGGCTTCATGCTCGACGTGGCGCGCCACTTCTTTACCAAGGAGGAGGTTATGGCGCTGCTCGACCGCATGGCGCAGTACAAGTTCAACAAGTTCCACTGGCACCTGACCGACGACCAGGGGTGGCGCATCGAAATCAAACGCTATCCCGCCCTGACCGAACAGGGTGCCTGGCGAGACCCCTCCACCCACAACCACGACATCCGCTGCGGCGAGCTGGCCGAAGAGTGGCGCGATGCAAGCTACCTGCTTCCGGAGAAGAACCTCCGCCGGGATGCGGACGGACGTCTGCTCTACGGCGGCTACTATACGCAGGAGGATATTCGCGAAGTGGTGGCCTATGCCGCCTCGCTGGGCATCGACGTGATTCCCGAAGTCGACATGCCGGGCCATTCGCTCCGTGCGGTGGCCTGCTACCCCGGGCTTTCGTGCACGGGGCGCGCCGGGTGGGGCGAGACCTTCTCGACGCCCCTCTGCCTGGGCAACGATGCGACGCTCGACTTCTGCAAGGGGGTCTACGAGGAGCTCTTCGAGCTCTTCCCCTATGCCTACGTCCATCTGGGGGCCGACGAGGTCGAGAAACGCAACTGGGAGCGCTGCCCCAAGTGCCAGCAGCGCATCGCCCGCGAGGGGCTGGCCGACGAGAAGGAGCTCCAGTCGTGGTTCGTGCGCGAGATGGAGCGCTTCTTCAACGAGCATGGGCGCTGTCTCGTGGGCTGGGACGAGATTACCGACGGCGGTCTCTCGCCCACGGCCGTCGTGCAGTGGTGGCGCAGCTGGCTGCCCCAAACGCTCGACGAGTCGGTGGCCAACGGCAACAGCGTGGTGCTCAGCCCCGTCGAGTTTGCCTACCTGAGCGAGCAGAACAGCCGCAGCCTGGCCAAGGTCTACGGCTACGAGCCGCTCGCCGGACTTGCGGACGAGGCTGCCGGCCAGGTGCTGGGCGTCCATACCAACCTCTGGACCGAATTCGTTCCCTCGTTCGAGCGGGCCTGCTTCCACATCTTCCCGCGCTTCTTCGCGCTGAGCGAGATTGCCTGGTGCGGCGGAGGCGCGGAGTTCGAGCCCTTCCGCCGGCGGGTCAACAGCCACCTGAAGCGCTTCGACGAGGAGGGGTGGAACTTCCGTGTGCCCGACCTCGACGGCTTCTGCGACCGCAACGAGTTCGTCGACTCGGCCCGTGTGGAGCTCCGCATGCCCTTCGAGGGGCTGACGGTGCGCTATACGACCGACGGCTCGGTACCCGACTCCGCCTCGATGCGCTACGAGGGCCCCTTCACCCTGCACGGGGAGTGCACGCTGCGCCTGCGTGCCTTCACGGCGGCGGGCAATGCCGGCGAGGTGGTGACGGCCCGCTACGTGCGCCATCCGCTGCGAGAGGCCGAGGAGGTGGCCGGACCGCTGGCCGACGGACTGACGGCCGTGTGGTACGACTATCGGGGCCGTAGCTGCGCCGAAATCGACGCGGCGCCGCTCAAGGGCCGTTACGTGGTGGAGGAGGTGCGGATACCCGACGGCGTGTCGGGCAACATCGGCTTGCTCTTCGAGGGGTGGCTCGACATCCCCGAGGACGGCATCTACTCCTTCTATACCTATTCGGACGACGGTTCGGTGGTGCGGGTCGACGGCGATGTGGTGGTCGACAACGACGGCGCCCATTCGCGCGTCGAGCGGAGCGGGCAGGCGGCTCTTAGCAAGGGGCTGCACCGGCTCGAAATCCGCTACTTCGACTCGAACGGCGGCATTCTGGAGGCGGGGCTCATCGACTCTGCGGGTGTGCGCCGGCCCTTTGCCGAGGGGATGCTCAAGCACCGCCGCGACGCATAGGCGGTGAGTCTGCGCCCGGAAAAACAACGGCCGGCGGGAAGCGAGGGCTTCCTGCCGGCCGTTTGCTGTGGAGCGCGTCCTGTCCGGATGTCAAAGAAAAAACGGATGAGTCCTAAAGAATCATCCGTTTGTTGGTGGAGAATACGACAACTGAACCGATATCGTAATAGCCAATATGTCAACGTGTTAAGATTGTAAAAATTTTTAGATACACCGAATAGGCCACAACCTATTTTCGCTGTTTTCCCTTGTATTCACTTGGTTGTTACAAAGTTACGAAAAATTCCCGGATTTTGCAACCGAATTGGAAACGAACCTGCGGATTTTTTTTATCGTTTTTGAGAATGTTGTGATGTGCCTAAATATTAATAAATCAATATCTTAGTTGTGACGTTTGAACCTGGTGTCCAATCTGATATTTCTAGTCCCTATAACGTCCCCGGAAGGTGATCCGGCATTTCAGTAGGGGATTCGGAAGTAGTCGAGCGTGGCTTAACGGTTATTTTGTGTTGGCGAGCATTAAAAGATCGTATTACTCATCAAGTTTTGGGTAATGATGTTTGTGTCGTTATCTGTAATAATAATCTTTATAATGCAAGTAATAAATATTGATATATAAATTGTAAACTAGATTATTATCATTATATTTGCATCGTTATCACTAGCGTTGATAATGATGCATATTATGGAAAATGATGAGAAATGCTGAAAACAATATCTATTGCAGGTGTTCCTGTCAATCTTGATAAAATTGGTCGGGATAAACTGAAAGGGCTAACTCTTGATCTAATATTGAGTTTCCGGTTTTATTATGCGGAATTCAATAAGCATCCGTTGTGCCTTGTTGAAAATGCTGATTTGACCCGTACATACACGCCGATGCGGTATGCTCGCATTGCTAATCAGATTGAGCGGATTCTGGAAATTCCGGTTGTATTCATCTTGCAGTCTGTGCCATTTTATATAAGACAGCGACTGATTGAGCAGGGGGTTTATTTTGTCGTATCGGACCGTTATGTGTTTCTCCCCGGTATGCTAATTAATGAACGGATTCGGAAAAAAGAAGATCCGGAGCATCAACTATCCCCCGTAGCTCAATATGTCTTGTTAAATTATTTGCTTCATCCTGATCTGAGCGAATTTACCTTGCAAGAGTTGCAATCTCGTATTCCGTATAACTATTTGGCTGTATCTCGAGCCGTTGGTGAATTGGAAAGAAAGCAATTGCTGCAGGCTCGAAAAGACAGAAAGACAAAATTGATCTATTCCTCCATGTTGCGAAAGGATCTATGGAATAAGGCTATGCCTTATTTTGTGTCGCCGGTTAGAAAGATCGTTTATTCGGACGAGGTAGGAGGTGATTCTTTTTACATCGGAGGTGTCAGCGCCTTGTCACACTACTCATTTCTGAATGCTGACGACCAGATCACATTAGCTATTTGGGAACGGGATTATGTTTCGGGAAATTATTCCTTCGCGGAGTGGGAATCGTCGGATTTCAAGTATAAGATTGAAATCTGGAAATATTCCCCTGAAATGAAAATTGGGCAACAGGGATATGTCGACAGATTGTCGTTGTATTTGTCTTTGCGCGAAGACAAGGATCCGCGGGTAGAAAAAGAATTGGAGAATATAATTCGTGAAATATGGCAGTAAGGGGTCTGGATAAGTTTAGGGAGTATTTTGGAGATTTCCAGGATAACTATGTGATTATAGGAGGTACGGCATGCAGTATTATGCTGCGTCATGCAGATATGAAACCACGAGCCACGAAAGATATAGACATGATTCTTGTTGTGGAACGGATGACACCTGAATTTGGCCGTCGATTTTGGAGTTTTATCCATGATGGGGATTATGAACAGAGAGAGAAAAAACGAGGTGAGGGGAAAGAGCCGAAGCCTGAATTGTTTCGGTTTTATAGACCTCGGAACGAGGAGTACCCTTATCAGATAGAACTGCTGTCCAAACAGCCGGAAGTGCTGACTGTCCCCGCTGGTTGTCATCTGACCCCGATTCCTGTCGGTGAAGATGTGTCGAGTCTGTCTGCAATCCTGATGGATGAAGAGTTTTATCAGTTTGCATTGGCCCACAGTACGATGGAAGAGGAATTGCATGTTGTTGATACGGTAGGTCTGATATGTCTGAAGATGAAGGCATACCTGAATCTTTCCGAACAGGAACCGCCTGCACATAGCAGTGATATTCGAAAACATATGTCCGATGTTTTCAAGCTAATGGCAAGCGGTTATATTGCAGAGCCGATAGAATTGTCCGAAAAGATGAAGAGAGACGCAGTTGCCTTTGTGACGAAGATGGAATCATTGATGCCTAATCAACCGTTACAGGCCAGCATACAAAGAGATGCTGCCTTCATCGAGCAAGTATTGCTGGAAATGAGACGCATATTCGCTTTATCATGAAAATACAATACGCTTCCGACCTCCATTTGGAATTCAAGGAAAACAGCAATTTCCTGAAGCATCATCCATTGACTGTTTCCGCAGAGGTTCTTGTGCTTGCCGGAGACATCGGGTATATTGGGGATGATAATTATTCGAGGCATCCTTTCTGGGACTGGGCATCGGAAAACTACAGACAAGTAATCGTTATCCCGGGGAATCATGAATTTTACAAGCAGTTTGATATTAGCAAACTCTATGACGGGTGGTCTTTGCAAATACGAGAGAACATATTGTGTTGTTACAATTCCGTAATCCCGTTAAACGATGAAACGGAGTTAATCGCAACGACGTTGTGGAGTCGTATCGGATTGCAGGATGCCTTCCGAACAGAATCAGTCATTAGCGATTTTCGCCGGATACGTTGGGCTTGTGAGCCTTTGGATTGGGTCAGATTCAATGAAGAGCATGATCGGTGTTTCCGTTTTCTGGAGCAACAAGTGAATCGAAGTAAGGCAAAGCACATTGTTGTCGTTACCCATCATGTCCCATCGTTCGAATTGGTGGCTCCGGAATTCAAGGGTAGTCCGTTAAATGGTGCATTTGCGGTAGAATTGGGAAACTACATTGCCGCAAGCCCAATCGAGTACTGGATTTATGGACACTCTCACCGTAACATAGACAAAGTGATAGGGAATACACGATGTGTCAGCAATCAATTGGGATATGTTTTTGGTAATGAGCATTCGTCGTTCAATACAAGTGCCTATATTGAGATCATTGATTGAAAACCAGGTGGTACGGAGGGTGAGTAATACCTCGGATGCGTTGCGATTTAGTGTCGCATGATACCGTGTTCAACGAGATGTGGGTGGTGTCACGGTGTGGCGTAATATCATCCTGCGTTTGAAGGGCTGTGGTCAATAGGGTGTATGGAGATAAAACTTGTACGTTATCTGCATAAGAGATTACAGGCCCCTTTATTTTGCTTGCGCAATTATCTCCTCGAATAGTTCAAAAATGACTCTGAAGTAGGTGAAAGAGACCTCTTTGAAAGATCCGGTTTTGTAGAAAATATTTTTTGCAAAATTATTTTTGGATAAGGCAATATTTTCATCGGATCCGTTTTTTCTCACATTGCTATCCAGAATCTTCGGGTATTTGCACCTTAGCTGATCTCGCCGATTTGCATAATATACCTCTTTTAGTTTGAGATGGCACCCTGAATCCGGATCAAACTCTTTGGTCGTATATAACCTGCGTCCATTCTTGTCTTCTTTCAACAAATCTTCGTCCGGATAAAAATGTTCTATGCATATTTCGTTGAAATCACGGTGTTCCGGAACAGGAAGGAGCGCTGAATAGACATTTGCTTCCCAATGTTTGTAAGATTTATCTTTTTCAGCTGCTTTCTGAATATATCTAGGAACATCTCTGTCGAACAGATAGATCTCGATTCGATTGTCCCTTTTGGCTTGTGGCCGGGTCTGGCACATCTGCAGTAAGGTGTCATTGTTGATATCCAAATCGGATCTCCATTTAAAGAAATGTAGATCCAGATCGGAAAATTCTCCCTGTTGATGGAACCAGGATAGTGCAGCTTCCAGGTGAAGAGGGTCTGTCTTGCCTTCACAAAAAACGACAGTAGTACCTTCTGGGGCGGGAATGTATTCAGGAATCGATAGCTTGATATTCGAGTCGAGTCTCTTGATTCGGTAGTAGAGTGCGATATACACCCGATTGCCTATTCCCTTCATTTGCCCGACGTAATTTAACATACCGGTCAATTCGTTCTTGAATGCTATTTCTGGGTAATCGGGATGTTTGTGCTTGTAGTTGAACTTCTCAAAGTGCTCTTTCGCAGCCGCTTCAAGACCATATTTTTCCCATGCATGCAACATGGCCCGGATGCGCATGATATATTTTCGAGGAACGTTGATTCCGGCATTGACAATCAGTCCGGTAACCTCCTGTCTGTTTGTTCGCAGAGCATATCTTGTCTTTTCCTCGTTGATGGTGAATCCATTGTCCTGAAAGATCTTTCGCAATGTGTTGGACAAGACGATTTTATGCTCTTTGATATGACCTACGGCCGTCGGAAGAAACTGTAGATTGGTTGAGAAGGTAATATCATCCGCATATCGGCTGTAATTTATTTTGTGTTTGCGGGCAAAGGCAATCAGCTCATTATCCAGTCTGCGGCAAATGTAGTTCGAGATGACAGGCGAGGTTGGTGCTCCTTGCGGCAATTTCCCGTCATGACAGCAGATTTGCGCCAAAGTCGTGGCTACCTCGTTATTGAATCCGAACGGAGCACTTTTAAATAGACCTCGGACTCGTCCGAAGTTGATGGAGGAAAAGAAATCTTTTAAATCCAGATTGATGACAATTCGCTTTCTTTGATGGATATAAGCATTGGTTTTGATACTCCTCTCTTTGACATAACCATGCACACAAAATTTGGCAGGCTGATAGTTCTGCAAAATATGCGATAAACGTTTCTGAATTTGTTTAATGCCGGAGATTGGAGCATATATCTCGCGCGTCCCTCCGGTTCGCTTGGGAATGTCGTATTTTTTGTATTGTTGTTCGGGTGGTAGCTTGTATAAGCGAGCATCTTAAGGGAACTCCCCAAGAGTTCGGCGAGTTCTCTTTTAGTTGTAACCGCTTGGAATGTGGATTGGATGTCTGGCATTTCTGTTTGCATAAAAACAGCATCTGCTGAATATTCTACTTAAAGTGTCAAACGACATCGAAAGCACACAGTCGAAAACCGGAAACGAACAATGTTCTGACATTGTCATAATCGTCGTAAGAATACAGCGAAAAATCAATCATTCAGCAGATGCATATCAAAAATAGGAAATTTATCTCCATTTTACAAATCTTTCGTTACGTGCAGAGTGTGTGATGTTATAGAATCGGGTCATCTCCTCCTTCTCTGCATCATTATTTTGCTCTAGGACGCAGGCTGCGTCCGACTCGCGGTATCGTCCCTAGTCAAGGCCGTATGTGTCAAGTTGGTATCTCAAAGCATTTTGTGACTGTCGATGATGTGGAGGCAATGCCGATCGTCATACTTTCTTTGAATAGCATGAGCCTTCAGATGGCGTCCTTGCTGAACTTTGCAGTAAGAACCGAACCTAAAAAGCTATTGTCTTATCGGCAAGTTAAGTGGTGATTTCCAATCCCAGAATGATGTTTTTTTGCCGATACCGGCAAATTATAAAAGTTTTAGTCCTGCTATCTGATGGACTGCCGGGGACAAGAGATGTCCGGGTTTCGGATCTGAAAAAACATATAATTGATTCAAACACTGATAAACGAGTTCCGGGGTTATCCCATTTTTGCCGTGGAAACCAAACTCGACAAAGATGGAAAATCAACACACGGATGACCTGTCCCGTATTCTGCGGACGGTCGAAGAGATCCTTGAGATCGTACACTTCATGAAGGATTACCGGAGCCAGCTCGAAGGCGATCCGATCCTCGATTTTGCGGAGGTCTGCCAGTTGCTCCGCCAGAGCGAACGCCAGGTGCGCCGCTTCCGCGAACAGGGGCTGCTCGTCGGCTTCAACATCGGAACCCGGCGCATGTACCTGCTCTCCGAGGTGCAGGAGTTCATCCGCAAGATGCGCCGCCGCGGAAAACTCGAATCGTTGAATCAATAAATCAGTTACCCATGGAAAATAAACAAAATCCCCGCATCTATCGGCTTGTCCCCTCCGAACAGCTCGAACGTCTCATCAAGACGAACTTTCTTTTGAGCAAGGGCTTGCTGCTTTTTGAATACCTGTGCAGTCAAAGCGACGAACCGCTCTTCCTGACGGCCGATGCGGCCTGCGAGGTCCTCGACATTCGCCCCGAAACGCTGACCCGTTATCGTCAGAAACGGTTGATTCGTCCCAAGATCTATCGGCGGCAATTCCTGTACAGCGCCTATGATTTACTAATGCTTGTGTACCGGATTAACCAGCGCAATCTGCAGAATGCACTGCGGCGTACTCCCCGTATTGTGGTCGGACCGGATGAGCAAAGAGTTTGACAGTGGGGTAGACGGTTATTCCACAAGTGCCGACCTCGGGCCAAGATAGCAGCGTGCTTGCACCTCGGAGTCCCTTTTCGCACGATCTCCACCCGTTCGGGTTGTATCGTCCGAAAAGAGACTTCCGGTTGATCCCGCCGCTGTGTATCGGCCCGTGGCCGGCACCTTCTTTTCTGAATGGAGCCGGTCCATGAACCATATGTTAAACCTTAAAATGGATTTGGTATGATTGACCTTCAGAAACACATCTGGGAAGGCTGGACCGTCGGAGACTTTGTCGAGCGTTTGGCTCCCGAGTTGGATCGTATTATGTCGGGACGCAGTTGGCGTCGACCTTTTACCACGAAGCAGGAACTCGCCATGTGGTGCCGGGAGAATCAGCCCTATTACAAAAAGCACATTCCGGGAGTTGTTGCCTATTTTGCCCGGAGGTATCGTTTACATTGATAGTAGCAGGAGATGATTTACTACCACCGATTTTACGTCGAGAGCCTGTACCCCGAAAACCGGCGGAGGATTCTCCGCTGGTTGTTTCGTACTTTTAGTGTCTACCTGTGTGAAGCAACGCCTGCGGGTTACAAGGGACGCTTCTATACGCAGAACGTTCGCTTCCCGAAAGCAGCTTTCCGTGATTTGACGTTCAGTCTTCGTGGAGACCGCTCGTTATGTCTGTGGGTCGTCTCATATGACCTGCACACGCTCTATCTTGAGCGGAATATCTATGTCTATGGAAAGTGGCTCGATAGATAGCTGTCTTTCTTTGTGGCTATTCAAACTGCATATATCCACATGCGGCAACATGTGGAGAAGAAGAACTAGTTCTGGTAGAGAAAGAAGCTATTACTCTTCTGTAAAAATGTGTTGAAGCAATTTGAGCGATATATTTTTCGTAAACAAGATCAGTAATCTCATCTTGTCGTGAAGCTAATTCTTCTGCGGATATATTTTGATACATCTTGTAGAAGATTGGATAAATAACAATTCAAAGTTAGGCATTTTCAATAATCTGCAACTAATATTTTTCAAGAATCAACGATTGAACTGATTTTTCGTTGAATCATATAATAAAAGGAATCTGTTGTGGCTCTGAGAGATTCAGCGCGAAGCGATGAAGTACTCTGTGCTGCTTTTGACATCAGGAGGGAAGTGTGTGCAGACTCTGCAGCGTAGCGGAAGATACTGTACCCACTGACGACTTCTGTAGTCGGCGGTGTTCGTCAGCAAGCCTATGCGCTCCCCGCAGGACGAGAGAACCGATGCAATTTCCCCAAACAATTCAGGATAATGACGTGCGAAAAGACTTGAGAAATATCTCTCTTTTTGTATTCCATAATTCTGATAATTTACTAAGTAAATTATTAATAAATAATTTATTATCTATCAGTTAACTATGGCGTAAAGATGAGGTAATTTTATACAACGACCAAAGAATTTTGGTTGAAAAGAGTAAAATGTGCAACGAGTTGTTATTAAAATAAACTATCGATTATCAATAATTTAATTGTAACAATCCCATGACTTCTTGTTGTATGAGTTTTTGTATGGTTTGCGATAACATGGATGATAGCGTTCTAATGTCTTTTTATACAAATCTGTCCATTTGTTATCATTGGCATATGCTGAATCATAGAAGCAGTATTGCTCACTTTCAAGGATGACATTTGCTGCGCAGGCATTACATCTATTTGCTGTTTTGATCCTATCTTCGCAGTTTGTAATGAAAGAATAGTCACTATAGCATATTGCAGACATCATTTTTTAAATGACGTATAGTTAAACAGCACATTAGCACAGTCAAATGGTCCCACAACAATAGTGTCTGGTTTGCCGGACTCTTGTTGCAACAGAGAGCGAATCAGAATTCCACCACCGGCAAGAATAGGGGATCACTGTCGCCTCATTTCTTGACATTTTTGGGATTCATGACAGTACCATTGAAGCAAATGTCGATGCCGCTGGAATGAAGCAGAAATTCACCGGTTTTGGTATTGCAACGCTCATATGCGAAGAGGTTATCTGTATCCTTTTTGCCATCGAATATATTCGGGTGAATTGAAATAGAACTCTACCTCAAGAAAATGATATTCGACATCGCTGACGCCTCGCTAGATATAGAAATGACAGAACAGATCATTGGCAATTAATCTGAATTGCTTGTATGCATCCGATGTAGAATGAATTCCTGAAAGCCAATCTTTCCATTTCTAATTGAGATTCTGTAGCAATCGGTAATTGGCAGATTCTGTCACCCAGAGCATTCATAATATTAATTACTTGTTTACGTTTACATCAACCTTGAACTTGATCGGCTCGAGTTTGAGAGACTCAAAACCAGGAAGGAAAGGATTACCCATATCCCAAATCTTTGGATGGTTGGTCGTGATTTCAAAAACGATATAGATATGGTAGGCCTTTCCGAGTCTGACAGCGGCGGAGAGTTCATTCGCGGTATAGTAGAAAGTGAATGCTCCCGGCTTAGATGAAGTTGCTTTTACTTCAATGTACATATCATTCCCGGCTTTGTCTTTTGAAAGTATATCGTATCCGTCCTGGTCGCTAATCTTTGAAGTCCATACAACGGCCTTC
>DGYMI06202__coassemble_1077_pt1 | contig 27599 bp, 18 predicted proteins | sample DGYMI06202__metabat2_low_PE_006 | metagenome-assembled genome bin DGYMI06202 | reverse complement strand
TTCGCTCTATTCGGACCTGGCGAAAATCTACGAGAAGGCCGTGCAGCTGCCCAACGGCGGTTCGATTACCATCATCGCCGTGACGACCCTTTCGGGCGGCGACATCACGCACGCCATCCCCGACAACACGGGTTACATCACCGAGGGTCAGCTCTTCCTGCGCAACGACTCCGATACGGGCAAGGTCATCGTCGACCCGTTCCGTTCGCTGTCGCGTCTGAAGCAGCTGGTTATCGGCAAGAAGACCCGCGAGGACCATCCCCAGGTGATGAACGCCTGCGTGCGCCTCTATGCCGATGCGGCCAACGCCAAGACCAAGCTCGAGAACGGTTTCGACCTTTCGGACTACGACGAGCGTACGCTGCGCTTCGCCCGCGACTACTCCGAGAAGCTGCTGGCCATCGACGTGAACATCAGCATCACCGAGATGCTCGACACGGCATGGACGCTCTTCGCGAAGTACTTCTCGCGTGAGGAGGTGGCCATCAAGGAGGAGCTCATCAAGAAGTACTGGAAAGCATAAGCGACACGGCAATGGCAATCAAGTTTCAATACAACAAGACTTCGCTCGGCGAACTCGGCAAGCAGCTGAAGATGCGGCAGAAGGCGCTCCCTACCATCAAGAGCAAGGAGTCGGCCCTGCGTTCCGAGGTCAAGAAGGCGAAGGACTCCGCCGGCGACTACCTGCGGCAGTTGGAGGCGCTCAAGCAGCGCTACGACTACATGGTGTCGCTGTGGGGAGAGTTCGATGCGGACTTGTTGCGCATTGCGGACATCGAACTTTCGGTTCAGAAGATTGCGGGCGTACGTACGCCGCAGCTCTCCGAGGTGAAGTTCGAACAGAAGCCCTACGACCTCTTCTCCTCGCCGGTATGGTATGCCGACGGGGTGGAGATTCTCAAGAGCCTGGCTCGTCTGGGAATCGAGTACGAGGTCTACAACCGCAAGATGGAGCTTCTGGATTTCGCACGTCGCAAAACCACTCAGAAGGTGAACTTGTACGAAAAGGTGCAGATACCCGGGTACGAGGACGCCATACGTAAAATCAAACGCTTCATGGAGGATGAGGAGAACCTCTCGAAATCCGCCCAGAAGATTGTGAAGACCAAACAGCAGCAGGCCGGGGAGGGCTCGATGTTATGATAGCGAAAATGTCGAAATACGACTTTGTGCTCTATGCGGCACAGAGCGAAGACTTCATCGAACGGCTGCGCGAACTGGGGCTGGTCGACATCACCACGACGGGCTGGGAGCCCTCGGAGGAGGACCGCCAGCTGCTGCTCGACATCGAGGGCCATGCCAAGGCCGCCGACTTCCTGAAGGAGTTCCGTGCGGACGGGGAGCGCTGCAAGGCCGGCGCCGAACCCTTCGCAACGGGTGAGGAGGCCTATCGCCACTATGTGGCCGCCTCGAAGCAGGCCGCCTCGCTCCATGCGGAAATCGCCCGCCTCGAGAAGAGTGCCGACGAACTGCGCCCCTGGGGCGAGTTCTCGGTGGAGAGCCTGCGCCGCCTGTCGGAGCGCGGCATCGTGCTGCGCTACTTCTCGGCGCCGGTTTCGGCCTACGACAAGTATGAGTCCGAATGGTCGGAGCGGTATACGCTCGAACTCATCCACCGCGGCGAATCGACCGCCTACTTCATCGTGGTCGCCGCTCCGGGCGACGAGGTGAACCTCGACGCCCAGGAGATGAAGGCCCCTGCGATGGACATCCGCGAAGCGGAGCGCCGCATCGGCGAGGCCCGGGCCCAGCTCGCGGCGCTCGACGCCGAGTTCTCGCGCGTCGCCGCCTCGGAGGAGCTGCTTGCCGGATATGCCACGGCGCTCAAGGAGCGGCTGCAGGGTATCCGCGTTACGGAGACCGCACGCCGCGAGGCCGACGGTACGCTGCTCGTCATGGAGGGTTGGGCCGAGAAGGAGACCTCCGAGCGGGTCGATGCCCTGCTGGAGGAGTATCCCAACGTGGTCTACATCAAGTCGGACCCCACGCCCGAGGACAATACCCCCGTGCAGCTGCGCAACGGCTGGTTTGCCCGCATCTTCGAGATGGTGGGCGACATGTACGCCCGTCCGAAGTACGGCACCATCGACCTGACGCCCTATTTCGCCCCCTTCTACATGCTCTTCTTCGGCATCTGCCTCAACGACGCCGGCTACGGCCTGGTGCTGCTCGCCATGGGGCTCTGGATGCTGCACAAGAACCGCAAGCCGGGCATGATGCGCCGCGCCGCATGGTTCGCCACGATGTGCGCCCTTGCCACGGTGCTCTTCGGCGGCTTCTGCGGCTCGTTCTTCGGCGTGAGCATGCAGAGCTGGGTGCCGACGGGTGCCAACGGCGAACCGCTGTTCCGCTTCTATGACTTCCAGAACAACTTCTTCTCCGTGGCGCTGGCCATCGGTATGGTGCAGATTCTCTTCGGCATGCTCATCAGCATCGTCGTCACGACGCGCACCTTCGGCATCAGCCACGCGCTCGGCTCGCTGGGATGGTTCCTCATCCTGCTGGGCGGTTCGGTGGCCGGAGGTCTTCCGATGCTCAACGAGGCGTGGGTCATTCCGGGCTTCACCACCTCGTCGCCGGCCTTCTACGCCGTGCTCGGCATCGGAGCATTCCTCATGCTCTTCCTCAATTCGCCGGGCCGCAATCCGCTGCTGAACCTCGGGGCGGGTGTCTGGAACTTCTACAACAACGTGACGGGACTGCTGAGCGACGTGCTGTCGTACATCCGTCTGTTCGCCATCGGCCTCTCGGGCGGTGTGCTGGCTCTGGTCTTCAACTCGCTGGCCGAGGGCTTCGTACCCGACGGAGCCGGTATCGTGGTGCGGATTCTCATCATGCTGCCGATTCTGCTGATTGGTCACGGCATCAACCTCTTCATGTCCACCATCTCGTCGTTCGTTCACCCGATGCGTCTGACGTTCGTGGAATTCTACAAGAATGCAGGCTTCGAAATGGGCCCCCGCTCGTTCGACCCGCTGCGCAAAATGGATAAGTAAAAAACAACAATAACAACAAAAAACTCATTCAAAAACTATGGAAACAACAGCTTTGGTATTGGCCTACGTCGGTGTGGCCTTGATGGTAGGTCTGGCAGGTATCGGTTCTGCCATCGGTACTTCGATTTGCGGCCAGGCGTCGGTCGGAGCCATGAAGAAGAACAATTCGGCTTTCGGTAGCTACATGATTCTTTCGGCGCTTCCCGGCTCGCAGGGCCTCTACGGTTTCGTCTGCTTCTTCATGGTACAGGGCTTCCTGTCGAACCCCTCGATGGTTCAGGCCTGCGCCGTTCTGGGTGCCGGTATTCTGGTCGGCATCGTGAACTTCGCCGCTGCCATCTATCAGGGCAAGGTCTGCGCCAACGGTATCGCAGCCGTGGGTAACGGTCACGACGTGATGGGTAAGACGCTGATTCTGGCCGCCTTCCCGGAGCTCTACGCCATTCTGACGGTGGCCGCCACCTTCCTGATTGCTAACATCGTCCGCTAATCGCGTCCGATTGTGCCAGAAGGCCGGAATCCCACAGGATTCCGGCCTTCTTTGTGCTTGGGAGACTGTATGAACGCGGATATTTATCCGTCGCTTCCCTGATATCAATTCATGTGCCCGCATGGTTGGAATGCGGGGCTGCGCCCGTCCGGTTCTTACACAGCCGGTTGCTACGGGTGATTCGGCAGCCGGAGGGGCCGCCGTGTGCCGCGGGTTATCTATCGTCCGCTGCGGCGCGACGAGCGGCGGACGTGCATCGACCCCCTGCGGTCGTCGGCCGGGACGCTCTCGACTCCGGGCAGCACCAGTTCGAAGTCGAGCTGGCGCTTGCGCAGGTCGGCCCCCTTCACGCGGATGCGCACGGCATCGCCCAGCGTGAAGCGTCGGCCGGTCGCACGGCCCACAATCTCGTAACGCTGCTCGTCGAAGGCGTAGTAGTCGCCCGGAATGTCGCGCAGGAACGACATTCCCTCGATGTGGGTCTCGTCCAGTTCGACGTAGACGCCCCATTCGGTCAGACCCGAGATGTGGCCGTCGAACTCCTCGCCGATGCGCTCCTTCATGAACTCCACCATCTTGTACTTGATGGAGGCGCGTTCGGCCTCGGCAGCCACCACCTCGCGTTCCGAGGCGTGCTCGCAGAGCTTCTCGAGCGTCGTCCGGTCGGCCGACTTGCCTCCCTCGAGATAGCGTGCCAGCAGGCGGTGGACCATCATGTCGGGATAGCGGCGGATGGGCGAGGTGAAGTGCGTGTAGTAGGGGAAGGCGAGGCCGTAGTGACCGATGTTGTCGGTGGTGTAGTAGGCCTTGGCCATCGAGCGGACGGCCATCGTCGTCACGGCGTTCTCCTCGGTCGAGCCCTTGATTTGGGCGAAGAGCTTGTTGAGCTCCTTGGCCACGGCGCGCCCCTTCGAGGCCTTGAAGATGTGGCCGAAGCGGAGGATGAACTGGCGGAACCGGTCGAGCTTCTCCTCGCTGGGCGAGTCGTGGACACGGTAGACCATCGTGCGCTCGACATGGCGCCCCTTCTCGGTCTTGCGGCGGCCGCAGAACTCGGCCACGCGGCGGTTGGCCAGCAGCATGAACTCCTCAATCATCTGGTTCGACTCCTTCTGCTCCTTGAAGTAGACGCCCAGCGGCTTGCCCGACTCGTCGAGGCGGAACTTCACCTCCTCGCGGTCGAACGAGATGGCGCCGTGCTTGAAACGCTTGCGGCGCAGCCCCTGGGCCAGGCGGTTGAGCGTCAGAATCTCCTCGGCGTAGTCGCCGCGGCCGGTCTCGATGACCTCCTGTGCCTCGGCATAGGTGAAGCGGCGGTCCGAATAGATGACCGTGCGGCCGAACCACTCGTCGAGCAGCTCGAGGTTCTCGTTGATGGTGAAGACGGCCGAGAAGCAGAGGCTCGCCTCGTGGGGCCGCAGCGAGCAGAGTTCGTTCGAGAGGCGCTCGGGCAGCATCGGTACGGTGCGGTCGACCAGGTAGACCGACGTGCCGCGCTCCTCGGCTTCGGTGTCGATGGTGTCGTGGGGGTGGACATAGTGGGTCACGTCGGCGATGTGGACGCCCACCTCCCATACGCCGTCGCTTATGCGGCGTACCGACAGTGCGTCGTCGAAGTCCTTGGCATCGGCCGGGTCGACCGTGAAGGTGGTCACGCGGCGGAAGTCGCGCCGGCGGTCGATTTCCTGCTGCGTGATGCGGCTGTCGATGGCGGCGGCCGCCTCCTCGATTTCGGGCTCGAAGCGGTAGGGGAGCTCGTACTCGGCCAGAATGGCGTGCATCTCCGTGTCGTTGTTGCCCGCCAGACCCAGCACGTCGACCAGCTCGCCCACGGGGCTCTTGCTCCCGAGCGACCACTCGGCGATGCGGACCACCACCTTCTCGCCGTCCTTGACCTGGGGATACTTCTTTTTGGGCAGGAAGATGTCCATGGGCATCTTGCGCGAATCGGCCTTGACGAAAATCTGGTGAGCCCCCACCTCCGCAACGCCGACATAGGGCTTGCGGCTCCGCTCGATGATGCGCGTCACCTCGCCCTCCATTTCGCCGCTGCGCGTCTTGTGGGTGACGACCACCTCGATACGGTCGCCGTCGAGGGCGTTGGCCGCATTGCGCTGGTTGACGAAGATATCCTTTTCGAGCCCCTCGACGCGGACGTAGAGCGAACCTCCCGAGGTCATGTCGGCAATGCCCTCGAAGTGGGGCAGATGGGAGTTGGCGAGGCGGTACTTGCCGCGCGAGCACTCCTCGATGATGCCCTGGTCGAAGAGCCGTTCGAGGATGTCGAACGTCTCGCGACACCCCTCCTTCGAGGCGCCGCCCGAGACCGAAGCCAGGTGCTTGAGCGTGAACTTGTTGTTGGGGAACTCGCGGAATACGCCCAGAATGACGGCTTCGCGGTCGCGTTTTCCTGCTCCTCTGGCGGAGCGTGTTTTCGTCTTTCGTGTCATCAGTTTTCGAATATTTGCAGGGCGAGACGTTTCATGAAGCCGATGCCCACGGGAATCGCCCGTTCGTCGGGGCAGAAGGTGGCCGTATGGGGCCGACCCGCGTCGGGGCCGACTCCCAGCCGGTAGAAGAGCGCCGGATATTGGGTGCAGTAGAAGCCGAAATCCTCGGCCGTCGTGCGCAGCGGGAGCATCTCGACCCGGTGGTCGGGCTTGGCGGCCAGCACGGCCAGACGCGTGAGCACCTCGTCGTTCACGACGCACGGATAGCCGCGGTTGATATCGACCTCGGTGCGGATGCCGTGGCGCGCATCGATGTCGGCGGCGATGTTGCGCAGCCGCTGCTGGATGATGTCGCGCTCGCGTTCGTCGAAGGTGCGCAGCGTACCCTCCATGTAGACCTGGTCGGGGACGATGTTGGTCGCGCCGTCGGCCCTGACGCGTCCCACCGAGAGGACGCACTCCTCGCCGTTGAGCGCCAGCAGGCGCGTCACCAGTTCGGCGGCGGCCGCCACGGGGTCCTTCAATTGCTGGCGCATGGCGCCGTGGCCTCCCGTGCCGTGGAGCGTGAAGCGCAGCTCGTCGCTTGCGGCCATGTACTTGCCGGCGCGGAATCCGAGCGCACCCACCTCCAGCCGGGCCTCGACATGCTCGCCGATGACGGCCCGCACGTCGTACCCTTCGAAGGGCTTCTCGGCCAGCACGAGCGACGCACCGCCGGGATTGCACTCCTCGCCGGGCTGGAAGAGCCCGAAGAGGGTTCCCTCGAAGTCGGGTGCGGCGGCCAGCTCCTGCAGTACGCCGAAGAGGATGGCGGCATGCATGTCGTGGCCGCAGGCGTGCATCACGCCCGGCTGCTGCGACCGCCACGCCACCTCGTTCCGCTCGTCGACGGGCAGTGCGTCGATGTCGGCGCGCAGCACCACGGCGCGCCGCAGGTTGCCGTGCCCTTCGATGCGGGCCAGGATGCCCGTACGGGCGATGGGGCGGTGTTCGATGCCGAGCCGGGTAAGCTCTTCGGAGATGAAGCGTGCCGTCAGATGCTCTTCGAACGAGAGCTCGGGGTGCGCATGCAGGTGTCGGCGGAATTCGACGGGGGTCATGGGTCTCTCTTGACTGTTTCGCAGGTCCGATTCGGAACCGAATCGGTACAATGGATAAAAAACGTTCCGGACTTCGTCTCCTCCGTCCGGGTGCATGCCGGGCTCCGCGGGCGGGTTGCCCGTCGGGGCGTCCGGCGCACGATGTGTAAAGATAGGGATAGTTTCCGAATTAAGGAAACATCCGGCGGCTCTTTTTTCGGCCGGAGCACGTCGCGGAGGCGTTGCCGGGTGGCCGCCCGGGGCAGATTGCCTGGCGGGAGGCGTTGCCGGGGACGGCCGGGGCTCAGAAGATGGTCCGGGCGATTTCGATGATGTTCTCGGCCTTGCCCATCGGGTAGTAGTGGAGCACGGGGACGCCCGCCTGCTTCAGTTCGCGGCTCTGGGCGATGGCCCACTCGGTGCCGATGCGCCGCACGGCCTTTGCGTCGTCGCGGTGTGCAAGCACCTCGTGCTCGAGCTCCCAGGGGATGCGGCAGCCGAACGTCTGCGGCAGCAGCGTGAGGTGGCGCACGGTCGAGAGGGGCTTGATGCCCGGAATAATCGGGACGGTGATGCCCGCCTCGCGGCAGCGGCGCACGAAGTCGAAGAAGCGCGCGTTGTCGTAGAAGAGCTGCGTGACGACGTACGAGGCGCCGGCATCGACCTTGGCCTTCAGAAAGGCGATGTCGCTTTCGGGCGATGCGGCCTCCTGGTGGGTCTCGGGGTATCCGGCCACGCCGATGGAGAACTTCGAGTGGTGGCACACCTCCACCTCGCCGTCGACGAATTCGCCGCGGTTCATCGCCGCAATCTGGCGGACGAGGTCCACCGCATGGGCGTGTCCCTGGGGATGGGGCATGAAGTGGCGCTCGTTCTGCGACTTGTCGCCGCGCAGCGCCAGCACGTTGTGGAGCCCCAGAAAGTCCATGTCGATGAGTGCGTCCTCGATGTCGTACTTCGACAGTCCGCCGCAGATGAGGTGGGGGACCGTCGTCACGCCGTAGCGCTTTTCGATGGCGGCCGAGATGCCCACCGTGCCGGGGCGGCGGCGCACGACGTGCCATTCGATGCCGCCGTCGGGGCGCTGCGTCTGCTTGATGCCTTCGCGGTGGAAGGTGACGTTGATGTAGGCCGGGTCGAACTCCATGAGGGGGTCGATGGCCCCGAATACGCCCCCCATGCCGTCGCCCTTGAGGGGCGGCAGCAGCTCGAAGGCGAAGCGGGTCGTCCGCTCGGCGAGTGCCCGGTTGATGATGTCGGTAACGTTCATGTCTTCGTTTCGTGTGTCGTGTCGAAGCGTCCGTGTGCGCTTCAGAGGTTGTTGGGAAGCAGCCGGCGGAGCGTCTCCTCGTCCATGCCGCGCCGTGCGGCATAGTCGCTCAGCTGTGCGGCGTCGATATGGCCCACCGAGAAGTAGTCGGCATCGGCGAACATGAGTCCGCAGAGCGCCTCGCCGGGGTCAATCATCCAGTTTTCGGTCAGCCGCATGCCTGTCGTACGCTCGACGGCCAGCAGGTCGAATACCTCGCGCTTGAGCGAGTGGTCGGGCGAGGCGGGGTAGCCGAAGGCCATGCGCCGTCCGCGGTAGCGGCCGGCAATCACCTCCTCGGGCGAGGGCAGCTCGCCGCTCTCGTAGCCCCACATCTGCCGCCGCACGAAGAGGTGCAGCGCCTCGGCGAAGGCCTCGGTCAGACGGTCGGCCAGCAGCTTGGCCATGATGGCCGAGTAGTCGTCGCCCGCGGCGCGGAACTTTTCGGTGAGCTCCTTGAGGCCGATGCCGGCCGTCACGGCGAAGCAGCCGAGCCAGTCCCCCTCGGGGGCGATGAAGTCCGCGAGCGAGAGGTTCCGTTCGCCGCGCGTCTGGTTGCGCAGCATGGCGAAGCGGTAGCTGCGCCCCTTGGCGTCGGTGGCGACGATGTCGTCGCCCTCCCGCCGCGCGGGGAAGATGCCGACGGCGGCCTGGAGCGTCAGCAGATGCTCCTCGGCGATGCGGTGCAGCAGCGCCTGCGCGTCGTCGAAGAGCTTGCGCGCCTCGGCCCCCTTCTCGGGGTGGTCGAGGATGTCGGGATAGCGGCCCGCAAGTCCCCAGGCCGGGAAGAAGAAGTTCCAGTCGATGTAGTGGGCGGCGTCCGCCACGTCGAAGTCGGGGAAGACCATCCGTCCCGGATGGAGCGGCTCGACGGGCCGGTGCGGCTCCGCCTCGAGCGCCTTGCGGGCGAGTTCGGCGTAGGGGAGCATCGCCCGTGCAGCCTCCGTGCGGCGGTATTCGGCGCGCAGCTGCTCCTGCCGGCGCTTCACCTCGTCGGCATAGGCCTCGCGGTCGGGGCCGACGAGGCGTGCGAGGATGAGGCTGTTGCGGCTGGCGTTGAGCGAATGGACGACCACACCCGAGTAGAGCGGTGCAATCTTCACGGCCGTGTGGAGCTCCGAGGTGGTGGCCCCGCCGATGATGACCGGGATGCGCAGGCCGCGCCGTTCGAGCTCCTCGCAGACGTGCGCCATCTCGTCGAGCGACGGGGTGATGAGTCCGCTCAGGCAGATGCAGTCGGCCGGCCAGGCCTGCGCCTCGTCGACGATGCGCGAGGGCTCGACCATTACGCCCAAATCCTTGATTTCATATCCGTTGCAGGCCATCACCACCGAGACGATGTTTTTGCCGATGTCGTGCACGTCGCCCTTGACCGTGGCGATGAGCACGCGTCCCGCCTTGCCCGAGGGCTGTCCGCCGCCGTTTTCGATGTAGGGGGTCAGCACCGCCACGGCGCGCTTCATGACGCGGGCGCTCTTGACCACCTGGGGCAGGAACATCTTGCCGGCGCCGAAGAGCGTGCCCACCTGCTCCATGGCCGGCATGAGCAGCGTGTCGATGACCGCCATGGGGCTTCCCAGCTCGTGCAGCCCCTCGAGCGCATCCTCCTCGATGTGCTCGGTGATGCCCTTGCGCAGTGCGTAGGCGATGCGTTCGGCGAGCGGCTCCGCGCGCCATGCGTCGGGCGTCTGCTGCCGTACCTCGGCCGCCTGGTGCACCTGCTGCGCATACTCCGTGAGCCGCTCCGAGGCGTCGGGGCGGCGGCAGAGTATCACGTCCTCGACCCGTTCGAGCAGCTCGGGCTCGATTTCGTCGTAGAGGCGCAGCATCTGCGGGTTGACGATGCCCATGTCCATCCCGGCGCGGATGGCGTGGTAGAGGAATACGGAGTGCATCGCCTCGCGCACGGCGTTGTTGCCGCGGAAGGCGAACGAGAGGTTCGAGACACCGCCCGAAACCTTGGCGTAGGGCAGGTGCTCCTTAATCCAGCCTACGGCATCGATGAAGTCCCGCGCGTAGCGATCGTGTTCGGCGATGCCCGTCGCCACGGCCAGGATATTGGGGTCGAAGATGATGTCCTCGGCCGGGAATCCCGCCTCGGTCAGCAGCCGGTAGGCCCGCCCGGCCACCTCGATTTTGCGTGCGTAGGTGTCGGCCTGCCCCTGCTCGTCAAAAAGCATCACCACGGCGGCCGCGCCGTAGCGGTGGATTTCGCGGGCGCGCCGCACGAAGGACTCCTCGCCCTCCTTGAGCGAGATGGAGTTGACCACGGCCTTGCCCTGCGTCACCTCGAGCCCGGCGCGGAGCACCTCCCACTTCGACGAGTCGAGCATCGTCGGCACGCGGGCGATTTCGGGCTCCGAGGCCATCAGGTTGAGGAACGTGCGCATGGCCTCCACGCCGTCGATGAGGCCGTCGTCCATGCAGACGTCGACAATCTGCGCTCCGGCCTCGACCTGGGCGCGTGCCACCGAGAGCGCCTCCTCGTAGTTATGCTCGCGGATGAGTCGCGCGAAGCGTGCCGAGCCGGCCACGTTGGTCCGCTCGCCCACGTTGATGAAATTGGCCTCGGGAACAATCCGCAGCGGTTCCAGTCCGCTCAGTACGGTCTCGTGGCGCGGCGCGGGCAGCGGACGCGGGGCGTAGCGGCCCACAATCTTCGAGAGCTCGAAGATGTGTTCGGGCGTGGTGCCGCAGCAGCCGCCCACGATGTTGAGGAGCCCGCGGCGCAGGTACTCCTCGACGTCGGCGGCGAACATCTCGGGGGTCTCGTCGTAGCCTCCCATGACGTTGGGGAGTCCGGCGTTGGGGTGGGCCGAGATGCGCACGCCGGCCACCGCCGCCAGCCGCTCCAGATAGGGGAGCATCTGACGCGCGCCGTAGGCGCAGTTGAGTCCCACGGAGAGCAGCGGCGCATGCGACACCGAGACCCAGAAGGCCTCGACGGTCTGTCCCGAGAGGGTGCGGCCGCTGGCGTCGGCCAGCGTTCCCGAGACCATCACCGGAAGCTGCCGCCCGAGCTCCTCGCCCAGACGGTCGACGGCAAGGAGTGCCGCCTTGGCGTTGAGCGTGTCGAAGACCGTTTCGATGAGCAGCACGTCGGCACCTCCCTCGACCAGTCCGCGGGCCTGTTCGCCGTAAGCTTCGGCCAGCTGGGTGAAGGTCACCTCGCGCGAGGCGGGGTCGCCCACGTCGGCCGACATCGAGGCCGTGCGGTTCGTGGGGCCCATCGACCCCGCCACGAAGCGGGGCTTCGAGGGGTTGCGCCGCGTGAATTCGTCGGCCGCCGCGCGGGCAATGGAGGCCGCCGCGCGGGCGATTTCGCGCGCATGGTCGCTCAGCCCGTAGTCGGCCAGCGAGATGGCATTGGCGTTGAACGAGTTGGTCGTTATGATGTCGGCCCCCGCCTGGAGGTAGCGCGTATGGATTTCGCGGATGACGTCGGGGCGTGTCAGACCGAGCAGGTCGTTGCAGCCCCGCAGCTGTCCCTGAAGGTGAGCGAAGCGTTCGCCGCGGTAGTCCTCCTCGGTGAGTCCGTAGCGCTGGACCATCGTGCCGAAGCCGCCGTCGAGCAGCAGGATGCGCTCCTGCAGTGCGTCGTTGAGTCTGTTGTGCGTCATGTTACCGTTCGTGAATCTCGATTTCGAAGATTTTGTCCCAATTCTTGCCCGTGACGAAGATGCGTCCGGTGTCCGGGTCGCGGGCGATGCCGTTCAGCACGTCGGTCTCGGGGCCCACCTCCTCGGCCGGGAGCAGCCCCGTGAGGTCGATGATGCCCTCGACGACGCCCGTCGCCGGGTCGATGATGACTATCTGGTCCGTCACATAGACGTTGGCCCAGATGCGGCCGTCAATCCACTCCAGCTCGTTGAGCATCTTGACGGGGGCGCCGGCCAGCGTCACGGCCGTGCTCCCGAGCCGCTTGAAGGTGGCCGGGTCGACCGTGTGGATGTACTCCGAGCCGTCGCTCATGTAGAGGAGCCTGCCGTCGGTGGTCAGCCCCCAGCCTTCGCCCGGATAGCGGTATTCGCGCATCTTCTCGCCCGTGGCGGCATCCCATACGTAGGCCTTGTTCGACTGCCAGGTGAGCTGGTAGACCTTGCCGTCGAGCAGCGTGATGCCCTCGCCGAACTCCGAGCGCGGCAGCCGCGCCACGACCTCCGTGCGTCCGGTCGCAAGGTCGGTCTTCCGGAGTACCGACTGCCCGTGCTGCCCGGTGCCCTCCCAGAGCATCCCGTCGGCGAACTGAAGCCCCTGCGTGTAGCTTTGGGTCGAGTGGGGGTAGGTGTTGAGGACCGTATAGGTGTATTGTTTCGGCTCGGCAGGGGGCTCCGCCGTACGTGCTGCGCGCGTGCGGCTGCCTCCGCAGGAGACCAGAAGCGCCCCTGCGAGCAGGAGACCGGCTATTCCTTTCATGGCGTGTTGGTTGTTTGCGGTTTGCGGCGCCGGGCTCTTTGCGGCGCCAATTTCGGACAAAGGTACGAAAAAGCGCGCATATTCCGGCGGTTTTTACCCGCTTTTCGCCCGCTCTTCGCCCCGTCGCGGGCGGTCGGGCACCGACGCCGGGGCGCCCGCTCCGGCCGCCCGGCGGGAGGCTCCGCCCGGACATACATCTTTTTATTGTGAAAAAGTTGTTGCTTTGTGCCGGATTTTCACTATCTTTGCAACCCGATTTCGACAAAGGGAAAAACGAATACAGAAACCATATCAGTATGAAAATCGTAAGAGAACAACGCGAGCAGAATACGTCGCTCATCCGGGTGACGGTGGGCCAGGAGGATTACCGCGAGGAGGTCGAGAAGGCCCTGCGCGAGTACAAGCGCAAGGCCAACATCCCGGGATTCCGCCCCGGCATGGTCCCCATGGGCATCATCAAGAAGATGTACGGCAAGGGCGTCCTGGCCGAGCAGTCCTACCGCAAAGCATCGAACTCGGTATTCGAGTACCTCCAGAAGGAGAACATCGACTATCTGGGCGATGTGATTCCGTCGGAGGAGCAGGGTGCCTTCGACTTCGACAACGGCACCGAATTCGAGTTCGTCTTCGAAATCGGCGAGGCTCCCGAGCTGAAGCTCGAACTCTCGGAGAAGGACAAGCTGACCTACAACAAAATCGCCATCGACAAGAAGATGCACGATGACTACCGTTCGAACTACCTGCGCCGCTTCGGCCGTCTGGTCGACGCCGAGACCGTGACTTCGGACGAGGCGCTGTCGGTGACGCTCGACAACGGCGAGATGAAGGTCGAGGATGCCTACGTGGGTCTGATTTCGATGCCCGAGGAGGAGCGCAAGCCCTTCATCGGCAAGAAGGTGGGCGACAAGATGACGGTCAACGTCAACGAGCTCTACCGCACTCCGTCGCAGCGCGCTGCCGTGCTGCAGGTCAAGGAGACCGAGCTGGAGGGTATCAAGCCCGAATTCGAGCTGGAGATTACCCGCATCCGCAAGTTCGCCGAGCCGGAGCTCAACGAGGAGTTCTTCAAGATGGCCTTCCCCGCCGGCAACGTGACCACGGCCGAGCAGTTCGAGGCCTATATCGACGAGCAGATTGCCTCGGAGCTGCGTCGTGAGAGCGACTACCTCTTCGCGCTCCAGGTCCGCGACTATCTGGTCAAGAAGGCCGACCTGAAGATGCCCGAGGCGTTCCTCAAGCGTTGGCTCTACACCATCAACGAGGGCAAGTTCTCGATGGAGGAAATCGAGAAGGACTTCGACCAGTTCCTCAAGATGTTCACCTGGAACTACATCCAGAAGCAGATTATCAAGCAGGAGAACATCACCGTCTCGGCCGACGAGGCTACCGAGGAGGCCAAGGCTCTGGCCCAGGCCCAGTTCGCCCAGTACGGCATGCCGTCGGCTCCCGAGGACATGCTGGCCAGCTACGCCAAGCAGATTCTCGAGAACAAGGAGCAGAGCCAGAAAATCTACGAGAAGCTCTACGAGGTGAAGGTTGTCGAGGCCGTCAAGTCGAAAATCAAGGTGACCGAGAAGAGCGTATCGGCCGAGGAATTCGCCAAATTGGCCAAGGAACTTTAGGAATTGCCGAAAAATCCTTATCTTTGAACTTTGCAGGCGTGATGTTTGCAAAGTTCTTTTTTTGTGAAGGGCGGTGCGCGGGGTGAGACCTCCGTCGGCCGCGACCTTCCGCAAAACAAACGTCAAGATATGTCAGAATTCGAAAAATACGCCCGGAAACAGTGCGGCATCAGTTCGCTCAAGCTGTACGATTTCCAGTCGGTGAGCGCCGCCTATGTCTCGCCGACCATCATCGAGGAGCGGCAGCTCAACGTCGCCACGATGGACGTCTTCTCGCGTCTGATGATGGACCGCATCATCTTCCTCGGTGCACCCATCTACGACGATGCGGCCAACATCATCCAGGCGCAGCTGCTCTTCCTGGAGTCGGTCGACCCCGAGAAGGACATTCAGATTTACATCAACTCGCCCGGCGGCTCCGTTTCGGCGGGGCTGGGCATCTACGACACGATGCAGCTGGTAAGCTCCGACGTGGCCACCATCTGTACGGGTTTGGCCGCCTCGATGGGTGCCGTGCTGCTCACGGCCGGCGCCAAGGGCAAGCGCTCGGCGCTGCCCCATTCGCGGGTGATGATTCACCAGCCGCTGGGCGGTGCCCAGGGGCAGGCCTCCGATATCGAAATCACGGCCCGTGAAATCCTCAAGACCAAACGCGAGCTCTACGAAATCCTTTCGGCCCATTCGGGGGTCTCGCTCAAGAAAATCGAACGCGACGCCGACCGCGACTACTGGCTCTCGGCCGCCGAGGCCAAGGAGTACGGCCTTATCGACGAGGTGCTCGCCAAAAGAGAGAAGAGATAGATGGCTCAGGGAAAAAACAACAATCCGCATAAGCCCAAGGGGGGCGACTTCTGCTCGTTCTGCGGCGCATCGCGCGACGAGGTGGATATTCTGTTCCAGGGTGCCGACGGCGCCAACATCTGCAACAAGTGCATCGAAAACGGCTACCGGATTCTCACCGAGAACGAGGTGGGAGCCGCCCGGCGCCGCACCCAGGCCGCCCCGCTCACACGTGAAGAACTGCTCAAACCCGCTCAAATCAAGGAGTTCCTCGACCAGTACGTCATCGGTCAGGACGAGGCGAAGCGCTACCTGTCGGTGGCGGTCTACAACCACTACAAGCGCCTGCTTTGCGCCGCAAAGGGCGCCTCGCAGGAGGGCGACGTCGAAATCGACAAGTCGAACGTGGTGCTGGTCGGCCCGACGGGTACGGGCAAGACGCTGATGGCCCGCACCATCGCCCGCCTGCTGAAGGTTCCCTTCACGATTGTCGACGCCACGGTGCTCACCGAGGCCGGCTACGTGGGCGAGGATGTCGAGAGCATCCTCTCGCGGCTGCTCCAGGTGGCCGACTACAACGTCGAACTGGCGCAGCGGGGCATCGTCTTCATCGATGAAATCGACAAAATCGCCCGCAAGGGCGACAACCCCTCCATCACGCGCGACGTCTCGGGCGAAGGGGTGCAGCAGGCGCTACTGAAGATACTGGAGGGCACGGTGGTCAACGTTCCGCCCCAGGGCGGGCGCAAGCACCCCGAGCAGAAGTTCATCCAGGTCGACACGCGCAACATCCTCTTCATCTGCGGCGGAGCGTTCGACGGCATCGAGAAGAAAATCGCCCAGCGGCTCAACACGCGCGCCATCGGCTACGGACAGTCGGGTGCCGACCGCATCGACCGCAACAACCTCATGCAGTACGTCACGCCGCAGGACCTCAAGTCCTTCGGTCTGATTCCCGAGCTGGTGGGACGTCTGCCGGTGCTCACCTACATGCAGCCGCTCGGCCGCGAGACGCTGCGCTCGATTCTCACCGAGCCCCGCAACGCCATCGTCCGCCAGTACAAGCGGCTCTTCGAGATGGACGGCATCGCGCTGGAGTTCGAGCCCGCGGCGCTGGACTACATCGTCGACAAGGCGGTCGAGTTCAAGCTCGGAGCCCGCGGCCTGCGCTCCATCTGCGAGGCGGTGATGATGGATACGATGTTCGACCTGCCCTCGTCCGACGCGAAGAGTTTCACCGTGACGGCCGACTATGCGGCCCGCAAGCTCGAGCGTGCGAAGGGCATCGCCCAGTTGCGCCAGGTTGGCTGACGGCCCGGTGTCGAATGAATGAAAACCTTAAATCTTTACGATATGTCTACCAATTCCAAACTTTCGCGTGTTGCCGACAACATCCGCATCCTGTCGGCCGCGATGGTCGAAAAATCGAAATCGGGCCACCCGGGCGGAGCCATGGGCGGTGCGGACTTCATGACGGTGCTCTACACCGAGTTCCTGCGCTATGACCCCTCGAATCTGCGCTATCCCTTCCGCGACCGCTTCTTCCTCGACCCGGGACACATGTCTCCGATGCTCTACTCGACGCTCTCGCTGGCCGGTTTCTATACGACCGAAGACCTCCAGTCGCTGCGCCAGTGGGGCAGCGTCACGCCGGGCCACCCCGAGGTGGATGTGCTCCACGGCGTCGAGAATACGTCGGGCCCGCTGGGTCAGGGCCATGCCATGGCGCTCGGCGCGGCGATTGCCGAACGGTTCATGGTGGCACGCTTCGGCGAGTGGATGGCTCACAAGACCTACGCCTACATCTCCGACGGCGGTGTGCAGGAGGAGATTTCCCAGGGTGTGGGCCGTATCGCCGGCCATCTGGGTCTGAGCAACTTCATCATGTACTACGACGCCAACAACGTGCAGCTCTCGACCCGGGTCGACGAGGTTGACACCGAGAACGTGGCGATGAAATACGAGGCCTGGGGCTGGAACGTCCTCACCATCGACGGCAACAACATCAACGCCATCCGCGAGGCGCTCGTGGCGGCCAACTCCGAGACGGAGCGTCCGACGCTCATCATCGGCCGCACGGTGATGGGCAAGGGTGCCGTGGCCGCCGACGGCAGCAGCTTCGAGAACCGCGTCTCGACCCACGGCCAGCCGCTTACGGCCGCCGGCGCCGACTTCGCCGCCACGGTCCGCAATCTGGGCGGTGACCCCGAACAGCCCTTCGCCGTCTTCGAGGAGAGCCGCGATGCCTTTGCCGAGCGCCGTGCCGCGCTGACGGAGTGGGCCGCATCGCAGGCCGAGGTGGAGCGTTCGTGGCGCAAGGAGAACAAGGACCTTGCCATCAAGCTCGACCGCTTCCTCTCGGGCGAACTTCCCGACATCGACTACAAGAGCATCGAGGTGAAGCCCGACGTGGCGACACGTGCCGCATCGGCCTCCGTGCTGGCGCACTTCGCCGAGAAGGTCGAGAACATGGTGGTCGCTTCGGCCGACCTCTCCAATTCGGACAAGACCGACGGTTTCCTCAAGAAGACCAAGGCCTTCACGCGCGGCGATTTCTCGGGCAACTTCTTCCAGCCCGGTGTGGCCGAGCTGACGATGGCCTGCATCATGAACGGTATGGCGCTCCACGGCGGTGTGATTCCCGTCTGCGGCACCTTCTTCGTCTTCTCGGACTACATGAAGCCGGCCGTGCGTCTGGCGGCGCTCATGCATCTGCACGTGATTTATGTCTGGAGCCATGACTCGTTCCGTGTGGGCGAGGACGGCCCGACGCACCAGCCCGTCGAGCACGAGGCGCAGATTCGACTGATGGAGCACCTGCGCAACCACCGCGGCGAGCGCTCGATGGTGGTGCTGCGCCCGGCCGACGGCGACGAGACGGTGATGGCCTGGAAGCAGGCCGTCGAGGAGCAGCGTCCCGTGGCGCTCATCCTCTCGCGTCAGAACATCAAGACGCTGCCGGCACTGGGCGGCGGCAGCCGCCGCGAGGAGGCTGCCCAGGTCGCCAAGGGCGGTTACGTGGTCTACGATTCGGCCAAGCCGCAGGTGGTGATGCTCGCCACGGGCTCCGAGGTGGCAACCCTCATCGAGGGCGCCGAGCTGCTGGCTGCCGAGGGCATTCCCGTCCGCGTGGTCGACATGCCGAGCGAGGGTCTCTTCCGCGACCAGCCCCGCTCCTATCAGGAGAGCGTGCTGCCGCAGGGTGTCATGCGCTACGGCCTGACTTCGGGCCTGCCCGTCAACCTGCTCGGCCTGGTGGGTGACGAGAGCCACATCCACGGACTGGGCCACTTCGGTTATTCGGCCCCCTACAAGGTGCTCGACGAGAAGTTCGGTTACAACGGCGCCACCGTTGCCGCCGAGGTCAAGAAGCTGCTCGGGCGGTAGTCGCTCCCGTGCGGTAAGAAAAAACCTCCGACACGTACACGTGTCGGAGGTTTTTTTGTGTCATTGGCAGCCGGGGCCGCAGCGCCCGGTGTCGGAGGAGGCTCAGAGACCGAACTCCTTGCGGATGAGCTCCACGGCGTCGAGCTTCTCCCAGCCGAAGAACTCGATTTCGCGCTCCACCTCGCGGCCGTTCTCCCAGAGCTTCTCGACCCGCTTGAAGGGGCGGTTGCCGAAGTGGCCGTAGGAGGCCGTCGCCTCAAAGATGGGGTTCTTCAGCCCGAACCGCTTGACGATGGCGGCCGGACGCAGGTCGAAGAGCTTGCCGATGCGGCGGGCAATCTCGCCGTCGGTCATGCCGGCCAGCGCTGCCGGGCGCTTCGAGCGGTAGGTGTCGACATAAATCGAGAGCGGCTCGGCGATGCCGATGGCATACGAGAGCTCGACGAGCACCTCGTCGGCGACACCCGCCGCCACGAGGTTCTTGGCGATGTGGCGTGCGGCATAGGCGGCCGAACGGTCCACCTTCGAGGAGTCCTTGCCCGAGAAGGCGCCGCCGCCGTGGGCGCCGCGGCCTCCGTAGGTGTCGACGATGATTTTGCGGCCCGTCAGTCCGGTGTCCCCGTGGGGGCCTCCGATGACGAACTTGCCCGTCGGGTTGACGTGGAGGATGTAGTCGTCGCCGATGAGCTCGGCGAGCTTGTCGCCGGCACGCTCCAGACGCGCCTTGACGCGCGGGATGAGAATCGTGCGCACATCCTCGCGAATCTGCTCCTGCATCATCTGCTCGGCCTGCTTCTCGCTGCGGCCTTCGCCGGGGAGGATGAACTCGTCGTGCTGCGTCGAGACGACAATCGTGTGGACGCGCAGCGGTTTGTTGGTCTGCTCGTCGTACTCGATGGTCACCTGCGACTTCGAGTCGGGACGCAGATAGGTCATCACCTGGCCTTCGCGGCGGATGACGGCCAGCTCCTTCAGGATGACGTGCGAGAGGATGAGCGTGGCGGGCATGTACTCGCGCGTCTCGTTGCAGGCATATCCGAACATGATGCCCTGGTCGCCGGCACCCTGCTCCTCCTCCGCCTCGCGGACTACGCCCTGGTTGATGTCGGACGACTGCTCGTGGATGGCCGAGAGTACGCCGCACGAGTTGCCGTCGAACTGATATTCGCTCTTGGTGTATCCGATGCGGTTGATGACGCGGCGGGCGACGCCCTGTACGTCGACGTATGCCTCCGAACGCACTTCGCCGGCCACGACGACCAGTCCCGTGGTGCAGAGCGTCTCGCAGGCGACCTTCGAGTTGGGGTCGTGACGCAGGAATTCATCGAGGATTGCGTCGGAAATCTGGTCCGAAACCTTGTCGGGATGTCCTTCGGATACCGATTCCGAGGTAAATAAAAAGCCCATTTTGATACATTTTTAATGGTTAAACGTATAAAATGGGAAAAATCGGCTGATGGAATAAAAAAGCTGTTTTAGCGATTTTTTATTGTGGTTGCAATCAGTCAAATCTTTCCACATTCTCCGCTCTTCATCGGAGCGGACCGCAAATGTACGAATTATTTCCGGAATGGCAAGCGTTTTCGCGCGAATTCTTTGCCAGGGCGGGGAAGATACGGAACGGCGGCAGACGACTGACCGTCTGCCGCCGTTCCCATGCGGGTGCAGGTTCGGGCGCGCAGGGCAAGCCCTTACGGCTGCAGGACGAAGGTGATTCGGTAGCGTCCCTCGTTTTCCAGTGCCATGCCTGTCTGCTTGGTCTGCACGATGATGCTTCCCGAACCGCTCGGGATGACATACGCCTCGTGGCCGCCCGTGTGAGGCTCGAGCCGTCCCTTGTTGCCATAGGCGGTCGACACGACCTCGTAAAACCGCCGAAAGTCCTCGCGGAGCGACTCCAGGGTGGGGTAGCTGGCGGTCAGACACCCCTCGATGGTCTCCACCTCACCGCTTTCGGGGTTGGCGTGGAGCGTGACTTCGCAGGGTGCGCCGTAAAAGCGCCCGCGCATCAGGCGCGAATTGGCCGAGGAGCCGAGCATGCCGCCCATGGCGGCGTTGTACTGGTCCCAGACCTCGTCGGCGCCGCGCTCCTCGAGCTCGACGAAGCCCTGGCCGCGAAGCGACTCGGCGACCTTGTCGAGCGGTGCCGGTATCCGCGTGCCCAGAAAGAGGATTCCCTCCGGCTCATCCGTCTGCGGAAGATACTCGTCGATGTCGACCCCGAGCAGCGTCGTGTAGTTCGCATAGCCGGTTTCGGGCTCGATGCAGGGCGGATTCCCGGTCCGGTAGAGGATGGCGAATTCGTGGTCACGGGTCATCCACAGCGTCATTTCCGTACCGCGGGTGTGTTCGCCCGAATGGAGGAATCTCATCCCGACGTAGTCCGAATCCACCCCGAAGACGGAGTGCGTGTCGATGCCGGCGCAGCTTTCGAGCGGAGCGTCGGCCATGCGGATGTAGCAGGGCATGCTGTAGCCGAGGTGTTCGTACTTCCGGTCCTGTTCGGTTATCGAGCAGGTGAGCGAGAGCCATCGGTTGAGGGCGGCGACGGCCTCGTCGCGGGTGAAGTCGGCGGGGGTGTCGTGCCCCGGGGTTGTCCCGTAGAAGAAGTCGGCGCCCGGGCGTCTCCGGAAGATGATGTTGCCGTCGTCGAGCGTTATCATGACCCAGACGTCGGCCCCTTTCCATGCGGCGAGCGCGATGTTGACATACCCCTTGTCGTTGATGCATTCGTCGGCGTCGATGTAGTAGTGGACTCGGGGCGACTTGTAATGGACGGAGGCGTCGGTCTGTGCCGCAAGGCCCGTCGGGAGCAGCAGAAACAGGGCTGCAAGTATTCTGTTCATCATCATCTTCTTCTTCATCATCGCGTGGTATTGTTTTGAGTCTGTTCGGTCGGATGTTGGCGGGCGAGACTGTCGGCCTTTTCCTGCATCGCTGTTGCTTTTTTCTCCTTGCCTGCCTGCCGGTAGAGGCTGGCCATGCATCGGTAGACATCCATGCGCAGCTGTTGCCGGCCGGGGGCTGCGTCGTCGTTGTCGAGCTGCTCGAATACGGGCCATACCCGGTCGGTCATCAACTTCAGCGCGGCCTTTGGCTCCGTCAGTGAACGCCGCAGGGCCAGAAGGGCTCCCGCCCGGACGTACAGTTCGGGGTATGGGGACTGCCCGCCGGCCGTGCCGAGCTCTCCGAAGAGCACCTCCATGTCGGTGATACCCGCTTCGGCCGAGGATGCGAACCGAGACCGGGTCTCAGCCGCGATGAAGCGCAGTCGGGCGCCCTCCGAAGTGATGCTGCCGGCGTCGTGCCGATGCGCCCGCTCGGCCACTGCGGCCAGTGCATTGCGGCAGGGGGCGTACGATTCGTCGTAGTAATGCGCTGCCGCGTCGTACGGCGAACCGATGTCGGGCAGCGTCGCATGCAGCCGTTCGGCCAGTGTCGTATACTCCTGCGGGTAGGCGAGGGGCAGCGGCCCGTCGAAGAGGTAGTCGAGTTCGGGCGACGGTTGCGGATGCTCGACCACGGCGGCATATACCTCGTCGCGGAGCTCCCGGAGAAGCTCCGTGAAGCGGGCCGAGTCGGCCTCCATGCCCCGGGCGAGGAGGCTCTCCGCGCGCGGGGAGCCGCTCCGCAGGGCGGCGCGGTAGAGCAGGAATGCCACGAACGCATTGTCGCGCGCATACTGCGATACGGCATCGGTGCTCTCCTGCGCGAAGAGCTCGAGCAGTTCGTCGTAACGTGCGGCGTCGCTCAGCAGGCAGGCCGTGGCATGGGTGAGCGCCGGGATGCAGCTCCGGAAGAGGTCGGGATACATCCGCGCCTTCCGGATTGCCTCGGCGAACAGCGGACAGGCCTCCCGGGTGTCACCCTCCAGCGCGCGCGACATACCCTGGGCGAGCAGCCGGTTGCCGCCGCCGTAGCGTTCGCCCAGATGGTCCAGCGTCTGGAAGTTCCCGAGCCATCTCTCCGTGGTGTCTGGGGCCGACCGGTAGCGCCGGAACCAAATCCCGGTGGCCGATTCCACCATCGGACGGGCATACTCCGGGCATGCGAACATCATCGAGTCGACGGCATGGGCGACCAGCCGGGGCGAGGGGTGATAGCTCAGAAAGCGGTTCATGCAGTCGACGGCGATGCTGTCGCACCCGAGGCTGGCGGCGCGGTTGCCCACCAGAACCCATCTTTGGGGCAGGCGTGTCGGTTTGCGCTGCTCCATCTCCGCGCAGAGCCGGCGGTAGTCGGCCAGCATCTCCTCACGGAGCCTTTCTCCGAAGCGCTCGCTCCAGGCCTGGCGGCCTCTGTTCAGGGAGTCGCGCAGGCGGGCAAGCCTGATGCTGTCCCGGCGCAGGTCGATAAAGTGCTGCTGCGGACCGAAGAGGTCGCGGGCGACACTTTGCGGTTCGACGGGGAGGCGCGGGGGAGCGGTTGCCGCATGGCGGTTGCCGTAGAGCGTTCTGCCTGCCTGTACGGCTATCTTTGTTCTGGTCTGACCCTGACACGGGAGTGCTCCGGTCAGGAGTGCAAGCAGGAGGCCTGCGGTCGCAATCGTTTTCATGGGGATGTCCGTAGTTTGGGTTTCGACGGATTGTTTCTTCGGGTGCCGGTTGTCTCAATCGGGATGCGGGTCGGGTGTGCATGTTTGTGGTTCGAGGCCACGCGCCGGGGCATTCCTGCCCGCAACGCCGTTCTTTTAACAAAGACAGCGAAAGGCGAGCGCAGAGACAAATGAAAACGGGGTTTTCACAATTTGACTCTGCCGAGCCGCATCTTGTCTTCTTCAAAGACAGCGAAAGGCGAGTGCAGAAAAACAAACTCGTTTGATTTTTTTGCCGAGCCGCATCCTGCCTTCTTCAAAGACAGCGAAAGGCGAGCGCAAAGACAAATGAAAACGGAGTTTTCACAATTTGACTCTGCCGAGCCGCATCCTGTCTTCTTCAAAGATAGGAAAAAAGCGAAAAACAAGACAAAAAGAGGCGTCGTATCGACGTTTTGTCTTTGGGTGAGGCGTGCGGAAAAAGCAAAACCCCGTCGAACTTGCGTTCAACGGGGTTTCAGTGCCCAGGACAGGAATCGAACCTGCACGCCTTGCGGCACACGCACCTGAAACGTGCGCGTCTACCTATTCCGCCACCTGGGCCTTTCGGTTTTGTGGTTGCAAAGGTAATGCTTTATTCCGTATCTGCAAACTTTTTTGCCGAAAAATTTTACTTGCTGATGAACTTGTATTGAAATACAAGCAGATAGACTGCAGCAACCGAGATATAGACATCCGCCAGATTGAAAATCGCACCGAAGAAGTAGTTGTTGCTGTCGACCAGGAAGTGCAGGAACCGCGGGCAGCTGTTCCACTGGAAGAGCGGGAAGTAGAACATGTCGACCACCTTGCCCATCATCAGCCCGGCATAGTGCCCGCCGAAGTGCGCGACCGTGTAGGGGGTCGATTCCGAGAATATCAGCCCGTAGAAGGCGCTGTCGATGATGTTGCCGATGGCTCCGGCCAGAATCAGCGCCAGCCCGACGAGCACCCCTTTCGGGGTATCCTTCCGCTTCGTGAGGCGCCAGATGAGCCAGCCCACCAGGCAGGACAGGGCGATGCGGAAGATGCCCAGCAGCAGCTTGCCCCAGTCGAAGGCACCCGAGGTGGCGATGTGCATGCCGTAGGCCGCCCCCTTGTTCTCGATGAAACGCAGCTGGAACCAGTCGGGGAAGACGATGATGGCTTCGTCGAGGTGCATGTGGGTCTTGACCCAGATTTTGAGCGCCTGGTCCGCCACCAGCAATACCATTATTAATAAAGAGAGGTTTTTCAGCTTCATGTTGTCTCCTTTTTTCTTTTGGTGCAAATGTAGTGAAAAATCTCTTTTTTGCCGGTCGGCGTGTGATTTTTGGACCGCCTTTTCTTGTTTTTACGAAAAAAAACATATCTTTGAGAATCCAAAATTTTCCGAATTATGAAGAAAACGTTACTTCTTATCAGTGCCTTGGCGCTGTTCGCTTGTGCGAATGACCCGACGGAGGAGACTTCGGGAGGCGTTTCGACGGGCCATCAGGCCGTTATCGTGGGTTTGGCAGAACACGCGATAGCCGGTCGACTCAATCTGAAAGTCACGTCGGAGGTCGCAGATGCCATCGAGGCTGCTGCCAAAACCCGCAGTGTCCCGCAAACCCGTTCGGGTATCGATGATATCGACCTTATCTTCAATGAAATCGGTGTAGAGCGCTTCGAGCGTATCTTCCCCAGCAACGAGCGTTTCGATGCGCGCCAGCGTCAGTACGGCCTGCATCAGTGGTATACGGTATCGTTTGATTCCGAGGTCGAGCTTGCTTCGGTGGCCCAGCGCCTGAGCCTTTGCCCCGAGGTTTCGGTTGTGGAGTATAACTTCATGACCCGTCCGCTCAACGAGGGCCCCGTCGTTCCGTTCAACATGTCGGACGTCGCCGTTCCCGAGAATGCCCAGACGCGCGCCGACGATATGCCGATGAACGACCCGCGCCTGATTTATCAGTGGCACTACAACAACTCCGGTCCGACGCTCACCTTCCCCAACCAGCGTGCCGGAGCCGACGTCAGTCTGTTCGACGCGTGGAACCTCTGCACGGGTGACGGTGCCGGTACGGATATCGTCGTGGCAGTCATCGACCAGCCGGTGCAGTATACGCACCCCGACCTGGAGGCCAACATGTGGACCAACCCCAATACGTCGGAGAATGCTCCTCACGGATACAACTTCTGGAACAACACCAATGCGCTCGACTGGACGTCGTATACCCAGACCCAGTATGGTTATGAGTATGCCGACCACGGTTCGCACGTTGCGGGTACGATTGCCGCAGTCACCAACAACGGCGTTGGTGTGGCTGGTATCGCCGGTGGTTCCGGTCAGGGCGGCAATGTGAAAATCATGTCGTGCCAGACGATGGGCTACTCGAACAAGAACTACAATTCCAACGCTCCCCAGCAGGCCTTCCAGTGGGCTGCCGAGCACGGTGCCGTCATCGCACAGAACAGTTGGGGCTACTCGAACGCCGTCACCGGTGCAGAGTTGAGCGAGGACGTTTGGAATCGCGACTACGGTTCGGTGCGTACGGCCATCAACTACTTCATCTCGACGGCCGGTATGGACAACCCCAATTCGCCGATTTCGGGCGGTCTGGTGATTTTCGCCGCCGGCAACTCGGGTGACATCTACGGCGACGTGAAGACCTGGCCGAGTGCCTATGCTCCCGTGATTGCCGTCAGCTCGATGAGCTGGGACTATTGCCCCGCCTACTATACCAACTACGGTACGTGGAGCGACATCACGGCTCCGGGCGGTGATGCCTTTGATGCTCCTAGCAACGGTAAGTACTATTCCAACGCCCAGGTGCTGAGCACCATTCTCCAGGATGCCTCGATGTCGTTCAGGGACGGCCGCGACAATACCGGTACGGGCTTCATGCAGGGTACCTCGATGGCTTGCCCGCATGTTTCGGGTGTCGCCGCGCTGGGTCTGGTCTATGCTTCGAAAATCGGCAAGAAGTTCACTGCCGAGGAGTATACCGCTCTGCTGCTCTCGGCGACCAACGATATCGAACCCTATCTGACGGGTACGAAGAACCACTATAAGGGTAATATCAACCTGTCGAGCTATCAGAACAAGATGGGCCGCGGTTATGTCGATGCATACAAGCTGCTGCTGGCCATCAAGGGTACGCCCGTGCTGCAGGTTGCTCCCGGCGAGGAGACTACGGTCGATTTGGTCCGCTACTTCGGCGGTACTTCGGGTCGCCTTACTGTATCGGGTATCGAAATCAGCTCGGCTGACCGCCAGAAGCTCGGTATGACTTCGCTCCCGACGGTTACGAACGGTATCATGAAGCTTACCTGCCAGAATGTAGGTTCGGGCATGTGCACCGTCACCGCGACGATGGGCGGCATGACCGTTAAGCGCGAGTTTGCAATCCTCGCCCGCGAGATGGCCGACAACGGCGGCTGGCTCTGATGCACGAGTCTGACTGAAAAAAACACCGGTGTCCTTTGGGCGCCGGTGTTTTTTTGTCATTGCCTGGACTCCGGTCCGGCGCGTCCCGCTTTTCGGGACCACACGACGGTCGATGTCGTGCTTGTGTCTGGATGAGTCTTCATGCCTTCGTCTCGCTTCCTCCTTGCCGCCTCTTCATCATCTCCGCGTCTTCGTTTTGCCTCCGCCTCGGTTCCCCTGCACTTTCCCATGCCTTCTCCTTGCCGTTGCCCCTGTTTCCCCGCATCTTCGCCTTTGTCTTCCCCGCATCTTTTTCCTCCTCGCTTTCCCATGCCTTCCTACTCGTCCTCCCCCGCATCTTCTTCGCACTTTTCCCCGCTGCCTCCTTATCTTCCTTGCGTCTTACTTCTTTTTGCCGCCCCAGCCCCCCCCTGCATCTTCCCTCTCTGCTTTTCCATGCCATCGCCTTGCCGCCTCTACATCTACCCCTGTGTCCTCTCCTCTTCGCTTTCCCACGCCCTCAGGGAAAAGTCTCTTTGCTACGACTCGGGCTTTTCCTCTGACCGGGATTCTTTTTGTCTTGTTTCTGGTAAGGGGGCTTCGTTGAGGTGTGTGCTCTTCTCCTGCGGCAGGCAGGGGGGGCTGCCTCCTTTGCTGGGTATTAAATCTATATATATATAGGTGTAAATGCGATTTTCTGCAAAAAATGTGTTTTTTCGATGAAAAAAATCGGGAAATGCTTGCAGATTCAAAAAAAGTCCCTACCTTTGCATCCGCATTTGAGAAATAACGGTTCTTACAAAGTCTGAAGGTTGCGAAAAGGAACTCCGAATCGGAGCCTTCAAGTTTGACCCGAAAACGAAAATGCAAAGTTCTTGAAAAAAATATTTGCAGGATTCAAAAAGATGACTTATCTTTGCAGTCCTTTCACACCACAAATGTGAAGTATTTTTCAACTGGTTCTTTGAATTACTGGTTTGTTTGAGAGAAAAGAAATGTAGTATTTATCTGTCATTTCCTTTAAATTGGAAAGCGAAGCAGTCAGGACTCTAAAGATACATTTTATTTTTATACAATGGAGAGTTTGATCCTGGCTCAGGATGAACGCT
>DGYMI06202__coassemble_1065_pt1 | contig 29311 bp, 24 predicted proteins | sample DGYMI06202__metabat2_low_PE_006 | metagenome-assembled genome bin DGYMI06202 | reverse complement strand
ATGGCCGAGGTTATCCGCGCCATCGTCGACAACGGCGAGTATCTGGAGTCGGCAGCCGGCTATGCCAAGAACGTCATCACCTGCTTCGCCCGCTTCAACGGCCAGTCGGTCGGCATCATCGCCAACCAGCCGAAGTTCATGGCCGGCGTGCTCGACATCAACGCCAGCCGCAAGGCTGCCCGTTTCGTGCGCTTCTGCGACGCGTTCAACATTCCGCTGGTGACGCTGGTCGACGTTCCGGGCTTCCTGCCGGGTACGACCCAGGAGTACGGCGGCGTGATTACCCACGGCGCAAAGCTGCTCTTCGCCTACTGCGAGGCTACGGTGCCCAAGATTACCGTCACGCTGCGCAAGGCTTACGGAGGTGCCTACATCGTCATGTCGTCGAAGCACATCCGCGGTGACGTGAACTACGCATGGCCGACGGCCGAAATCGCCGTGATGGGTGCGAGCGGCGCCGTTGAGGTGCTCTACGGCAAGGAGCTCAAGGAACTGGCCGACAAACCCGAGGAGAAGGCCGCATTCATCGCCGAGAAGGAGAAGGAGTACAACGACAAGTTCTCGAACCCCTACAACGCCGCCCGCTACGGCTATATCGACGATGTCATCGAGCCGCGCAACACGCGCTTCCGCATCATCCGTGCGCTGCAGTCGCTCGCCACGAAGCGCCTGCAGAATCCGCCCAAGAAACACTCGAACATTCCTCTGTAATCCGTACATGTCATGAACGTATTAGCAATTGAATGGACCTGGTCGGAGATTCTGTGGGTCTCACTCATCGGTTTCTGCCTGGTGGTGGTCATGCTGCTGCTGCTGGTCGGAATCATGAAAATCTTCGGCAGCATCTTCACCGCCAAGCGGGCCAAGCAGCCCGCCGCCGAGGTGGAGGTCGAGGAGGAGGTGATTGCAGCCATCGCAACGGCTCTCCGAATCTATCGCGGCGCCCTGCACGACAAGGAGTCGGAGGTGCTGACGATTATGAGTATCAAGCGTGCCTACTCGCCTTGGAACTCGAAAATTCACGGATTAACCCAGATGCCAGACAGAAAATAACTTTTAGAAAGCAATGAAAGATTACTCTTTGAAAATCAACGGACATAATTACGACGTGCAAATCGACGACGTCAACGAGTCCTCGACGTTGGCACACGTTGTGGTCAATGGCGTCGAGTTTGAGGTCGAAATCGAGGGTGCCAAGGCTGCCATGACGTCGAAACCCCAGGTGGCTCCCGCTCCCAAGTCGGCTAACAGTGCGATGATTACGCCCGCCACGGCGGCTCCGTCGCCCCGTCTGAGCGCTTCGGCTCCCAGCTCGGGCTATGCGGTGAAGAGCCCGCTGCCCGGTACGGTGCTTGCCGTCAAGGTGAACGTGGGCGACCGCGTTACCACGGGTCAGACGCTCGTCGTGCTCGAAGCCATGAAGATGGAGAACAACATCGACGCCGACCGCGGCGGTGTGGTTAAGGAGATTTCCGTTCAGCAGGGCGCTACGGTAATGGAGGGCGATAACCTGATTGTAATCGAATAAGCGCTATGTGGACCTTTCTGACCTCGAACTCCAATTTCGTTTGGGACAGTCTGCGTGACTTTGCCGGCTCGACCGGTATCGCAGCGCTGTTCGATACGATGGGTTGGGGCAATGTGGCGATGATTTGCGTGGCCTTCTTCCTGCTCTACCTGGCCATCAAACACAAATTCGAGCCGCTGCTGCTGCTGACCATCGCCTTCGGCATGCTGCTGACGAACCTTCCCGATGCCAACATGTACCACACGTCGCTCTTTGCGGGCGGTCATGTACACTGGGAGAACTTCGTGGCGGAGGCCGGACTGCTCGACTACCTCTACCTGGGCGTCAAGCTCGGTATCTATCCCTGCCTCATCTTCGTGGGCGTGGGTGCCATGACCGACTTCGGTCCGCTGATTGCCAATCCCAAGAGCTTCATGCTGGGTGCGGCCGCTCAGATTGGCATCTTCCTGACCTTCATCGGCGCCTATGCGCTGGGATTCGCTCCCAACGAGGCCGCTTCCATCGGTATCATCGGCGGTGCGGACGGTCCTACGGCCATCTACCTCACCTCGATGCTCGCTCCCGAGCTGCTGGGCCCGATTGCCGTTGCGGCCTACTCCTACATGGCACTCGTGCCGGTGATTCAGCCGCCCATCATGCGCGCGCTCACCTCGAAGAAGGACCGCGCCATCAAGATGCGCCAGCTGCGTCCCGTCTCGAAGACCGAGAAGATTATCTTCCCGCTCATCATTGCCGTCATCATTGCCCTGCTGCTGCCCAGCGCTGCGCCGCTGATTGGCTCGCTCATGCTCGGTAACCTGATGAAGGAGTGCGGCGTGGTGGACCGTCTGAGCAAGACCGTTCAGAACGAGCTGATGAACATCGTCGTGATTTTCCTCGGTCTGACGGTAGGTGCTACGGCTACGGCCGAGGCCTTCCTGAACTTCCGTACGCTGGGTATCCTGCTGCTGGGCGTCATCGCCTTCGCCATGGGTACGGCGGGCGGCGTTCTGCTGGCCAAGTTCATGAACCTCTTCAGCAAGGAGGAGAACAAAATCAACCCGCTGATTGGTTCGGCCGGTGTCTCGGCGGTTCCGATGGCTGCCCGCGTCTCTCAGATTGAGGGGCAGAAGGAGGACCCGAGCAACTACCTGCTGATGCACGCCATGGGTCCCAACGTGGCCGGCGTCGTCGGCTCGGCCGTCGCTGCGGGTATCCTGCTCTCGTTCCTGGGATAGGGTTTGCCGCAATCCTGAAGTCAAGGGCTTCCTCCCGATGGGGGAAGCCCTTTTTTTGTCGTCGGACCGAGGGGTCGGGACAAATTTTTCGAATAGATTTTCAACCTGTTTTGCATATCCAAAACTTTTTCGTACCTTTGCGCACCCGTAAAGTGCGGGAAACGGATTACAAACAAGTTAAACTAAACGTAAACAAAGTGGATTCATTAAGCTACAAGACTATCTCGGCCAATGCATCGACGGTTACCAAGGAGTGGATTGTCATCGATGCTACGAACGAGGTATTGGGACGTCTTGCCTCGCAGATTGCGAAAATCCTCCGCGGCAAGAACAAGCCCAGCTTTACCCCCCACGCCGATTGCGGTGACTACGTCATCGTCATCAACGCAGAGAAGGTGAAGCTCACGGGCAACAAGATGACCGACAAGGTCTACACGCGTCACACGGGTTACCCCGGCGGCCAGCGCTATGCTACTCCCGCCGAGTACCTGGTAAAGAAACCGACGTTCTTGATTGAGAAGGCTGTCAAGGGCATGATGCCCCGTACGCGCCTGGGCGCTGCACAGCTCAAAAACCTCAAGGTGTATGCCGGCGCCGAGCATCCGCACGCTGCGCAGAACCCCAAGCAGATTAAGTTGAACGAGATTAAGTAAGAGGAGTTATGGAAGTTGTAAACACCGTAGGTCGTCGTAAGGCCGCTGTGGCTCGCGTATTCGTGAAGCCGGGCAAGGGTCAGATTACAATCAACCACAAGGAGCTTGCAGCCTATTTCCCGCTCGAGATTCTGCAGTTCCAGGTAAAACAGCCGCTGCTGGCTACCAACACTGCCGAGAGCTACGACATCACCATCAACCTCGATGGCGGTGGCATCAAGGGACAGGCCGAGGCCGCTCGTCTGGGTATCGCACGCGCACTGTGCGAGATTGACGCCGAGATGCGTCCGGTGCTGAAGAAGGCCGGATTCCTCACGCGTGACCCCCGCGAGGTTGAGCGTAAGAAGCCCGGTCAGCCCGGAGCACGTCGCAAGTTCCAGTTCAGCAAGCGTTAATACGCACGACCGGATTTTCGGCAAGCACGACGACGGTTGCCAAAACGGAGCGACTACCTATTATATATTATGGCCCTGCGGTGCGGAACCGTACGGCGGGCCGCAATGCAGAGAGGTATTACCCTTCGTTTGCCGCGTCGCGGAAAACTCCTCGGGACCGGACGTTCGCCGCTACCCGGAGAGTTGAAGAACAGAGATTTAAAACAAACAAAGAAAACAAAAAATGTCACGTACAGATTTCAATACCTTATTGGATGCCGGTGCGCACTTCGGTCACCTGAAGCGCAAATGGAACCCCAAAATGGCGCCCTACATCTTCATGGAGAAGAACGGCATCCACATCATCGACCTGCACAAGACCGTGCTGAAAATCGATGAGGCAGCTGCAGCCATCAAGCAGATTGCCAAGAGCGGCCGCCGTGTGCTGTTCGTAGCCACGAAGAAGCAGGCCAAGGAGATTGTTGCCGAAAAGGTAGCAGCCGTCGGAATGCCCTACGTTACGGAGCGCTGGGCAGGCGGTATGCTGACCAACTTCCCCACCATCCGTAAAGCCGTCAAGAAGATGGCCACCATCGACAAGATGACCAACGACGGCACGTTCGATAATTTCTCGAAGCGCGAGAAGCTCCAGATTGCCCGTCAGCGTGCGAAGCTGGAGAAGAACCTCGGTTCGATTGCCGACCTGACGCGTCTTCCGGCCGCTCTGTTCGTTGTCGACGTACAGAAGGAGGCCAACGCCGTGAAGGAGGCCAAGCGACTGAGCATCCCCGTATTTGCAATGGTAGACACTTGTTGTGATCCGACCGACATTGATTACGTTATCCCTGCAAATGACGATGCTGCCAAGTCGATTGCCGTAGTGGTTGACGCCATGTGCGCCGCCATCGCCGAGGGTACCGAGGAGCGCCGTCTCGAAAAGGAGAAGGAGGCTCAGGAGGCTGCCGCCAGCGGTGAGGCTGCTCCCAAGAAGGAGGGCAAGCCCCGCATCAAGAAGGCTGTCAAGGAGTCGTTTGACGCCGAGGAGGCTGCCGTAGCCGAGGTTGTAGCCGCTGTTGAGACTCCGTTCGAGGAGCCTGTAACCGAGGAGGCCAAGGCCGAGTAAGCACGGGAAATTTTCGAATTACGAACGATTAAAGATACGAAAGACTATGGAAATCAAAGCTGCTGATGTGATGAAGCTCCGCAAGATGACCGGCGCCGGCATGATGGACTGCAAGAAGGCCCTTCAGGAGGCGGAAGGCGACTATGCGCGTGCTCAGGACATTATCCGCGAGAAGGGCAAGCTGGTGGTAGCCAAGCGTGCCGACCGTACCGCCACCGAGGGTGTGGTTGTGACGAAGATTGTCGGCCAGAAGGCTTACATGCTCTGCCTGGCCTGCGAGACCGACTTCGTGGCACAGAACGCTGAGTATACGGCTTCGGCCGAGGCGATGCTCGAGGTTGCCGTTGCTGCCGACGCTGCCGACCGTGACGCGCTGCTCGCCACGAAGAACGCCGAGGGTCACACCGTCGAGGAGATGGTGACCGAGAAGTCGGGTCAGACGGGCGAGAAAATCGAGCTGGCTTTCTATGCCCGCATCGAGGCTCCCTACTGCGCTGCTTACGTGCACTTCAACAAGAAGCTCGGTACCATCCTTGGCTTCAACAAGGAGGTTCCCGCCGAGGTAGCCCACACCGTTGCCATGCAGGCTACGGCCATGGCTCCGGTTTCGATTTCGGAGGCAGACTGCCCGGCCGAGGTCGTAGAGCACGAGCGCAAGATTGCCGTCGAGGCCATGAAGCAGGACCCGAAGAACGCCAACAAGCCGGAGGCCATTCTCGAGAAGATTGCCGAGGGCAAGATGCGCAAGTTCTTCGAGGAGAACACGCTGCTCAACCAGGCTGTCGTAGGCGAGAAGGAGACCATCGCCGAGTTCATCCACAAGGCCGACAAGGAGGCTACCGTCATTGCCTACAAGCGTTTCGCTCTGGGCGAGTAACGGTTACTCCCGATTCCAAGGAGAAGCGAAGCATCCCTGCGGGGTGCTTCGCTTTTTTGTTGCCGGGCTGCGGAGCGGCGTCGGATGCCTGGGGCGGCGTTGGAAGTTCGGAGCAGCGTCGGACATCTGGCTTGCTGCCGCCAGTCGCGACGGCACAGGATGTTCGGTCTGTCTCGTGTGTGTCGGAATGGCCTTGAACGCTCGGGAGCGGCGTCGGATGCTCGGAGCGGCGTTGGATGCCTGGAGCGGCGTCGGATGCCTGGAGCGGCGTTGGAAACTCTGGGCGGCGTAGGATGCTTGAAGCAGCGTCGGACGCTTGAAATGGCGTCGGATGCTTGGAGCGGCGTCGGAAGTTCGGAGCAGCGTCGGACATCTGGCTTGCTGCCGCCAGTCGGGGAGGCTTCGGGCGCGCCAGGCTGCGTATAAACTGCGGTTGCGCATCTTCCGCGCTGGAGCGTTCGTTCGCCGCGCAAGGAGCCTTTCGGCCCGGGCGGCCCGGGACTCGGCCCGCTGTTCCGCAGGCTGGGCGGCTTCCGATTCCGGACGTGTCGGTCCGGCGCCCGTTTTTGCTTTTTTTGAGGTCGCTCCCCGCGGCTTCCATTATCGCCCCGCTGCGGGCACCTCCACCACCTTGCGCAGGCGCACGTACCACAGATAGCCCTTGACATCGTCGTAGCCCATCTCGCGCAGCAGCCGCATGTATTCGCCAATTTGCCGGCGGTGCCCCGCCGTTTCGTGTTCGCCGAACTTGTAGTCGACCACCACGACCTGTCGCTCCGTGCCGCCTTGACGCATCATTACGCGGTCGGGCCGACGTGTCACCGAACCGCGCGTCGCGCCTCCCGTGCCGCCGGACCGCACCTCCGCCGCCGGAAGGATGATGTCGCTCTCGGTGCGCACCTCCTGCCATTCGCCGGTGAACCATTCGCGTACGACGGGGTCGGCCAGCGCTTCGTCGAGCTTTTGGCCGAGTGCCTCGGCCTCGGCCCCGGAGAGTACTCCGTCCGTCTGCATCTGGGCGACGCTCCGGCGAATCTCCTCCTCGCTGGTCGCATGCTCGAAGGCCTTGTGCATCAGGATGCCGAAATCGCGCGGTGAGGGCAGGGCGTCGGACTCCTCCTCGAAGTATCGCTGCGAGGGAAGCCGCAGCCGCAGGTCGGCCATGGCGGTGGGGTAGTGTTCGAGCAGAAGGTGGCCGACCGCGCCCGACCCGCCCTTGCGGGGTGCCGGGCCGTCGAAACTGCCGAACGAGCACTCCTGCCCCGCTTCGCTCTCCGTCAGCCGTCCCTCAAGCTCCCCGAGCCTGCATCCGTCGGCCTCGGGCGCAAGCACCTGCCACAGCAGTGCCCCGACGTTGGCCCCCTTGCCCCCCGAAGGGATGAAGACATGGAGCGACTCGGCGGCACGCGTCAGCGCCACGTAGAGCAGGTTGATGTTGTCGACGTGCGAGTAGACCAGTTCGCGGTAGTAGGCCTCCGAAAATTCCGAGTCGGCCATCGCCCGTTTGTAGCGCACCGGGAACTGTCCGATGGCAGCCTCCTCGTCGCTGGCCTCGGCCCAGACGATGTTGGTGACGTTGCCGCTCGATTTGGGGTCGAGCTGCCACGAGCAGTAGGGGATGATGACCACCGGCCGTTCGAGCCCCTTGGCCTTGTGGACGGTGGTGATTTCGACGGTCCGTTCGCCTTGTTCGATGCTCAGCGAGCGGCCGCTGCCCTGTTCGTCCCACCAGCGCAGGAAGAGCGGTATGTCGGCGATTTTGCCCGAGCAGAAGGCGATGAGCTGTTCGTGGACGGCCTGCAGGTAGGCCGTCTGGTCGCAGCGGTCGGCCAGATGGTGGCGGATGACAATCCGCTCGAAGGCCTCCTCGGGCGAAAGCAGCCGCAGTGCACGGCAGAAGTCGCGCTCGTCGTCGGGCAGCGCTGCGCCGAACGGGCGCCCGAGGTAGCGGTTGTAGATGGCCCGGTTGAGCGAGTCGTCGGGGTTGACGGTCAACCGCAGCGCGGCTATCAGGAATCCGGCCACCGGAGCGTTGCCCACGATGAGCGCCTCGCGCGTCATGACGTCGAAGCGGTAGCGCTCGTCGCGGTTCTCCTGCTTGAAGCGCAGCAGTTCGGCCGCAATGCGCGCGCCGTCCGTGGCGCTGCGGACCAGAATGAGGATGTCCGAGGGGCGGAATCCGCGGTCGAGCACCTCCTTGATGCGAGCCACGACGGGCGGCTCGCCCGCACAGGCCGTGACGGAGACGTAGCCCGGCCCGTCCTTCAGACGGCGCGGCGTCTGGGCATGGTCGCGGTAGGCTGCTGCGAGCGTATCGTGCAGCTCGGCAGCCCGTTCGGCGGCGATGGCGCCCGAGTCGGCCGCCTCGTCGAGCATCGTGTTGAGCGTGCGGTTGTCTGCGGCGACGATACGCTCCATGATGCGGTTGTTGAACCCGACGACCGTCGGCAGCGAGCGCCAGTTGTCGCGCAGGTTGACCACCTCGGTATCCTCGGGCGAGAGTTCGTTGCGGGCTTCGTTGTGGAGTATCTTCCAGTCGCCGCCCCGCCAGCGGTAGATGGACTGCTTGATGTCGCCCACCAGGAAGACCGAGATGTCCTGCGACTGCGCCATGGCATTGCGCAGCAGCGGCAGGAAGTTGCGCCACTCGCGCGCCGAGGTGTCCTGGAATTCGTCTATCATGTAGCGCTCGAAGCGGTTGCCCACCTTCTCGTAGATGAACGGCGCATCGTTGTGGCCGATGAATTCGGCCAGGATGTATTTCGTCTCCGAAAGGAGCATCGTGCTCTCCTGGTCGCAGAGCCGCTGCACCTGGGCGTAGAGGTCGGCCAGCAGGGCGAAACTGCGGTAGTTCTCGCGCAGCAGCACCGCAGTGTTCCACAACCGGACGTTGCTGCGGAAGATGTCGCAGATGTCGCGCAGCAGCGGTTGCAGCCGGGCGACGAGCGGCTGTGCGGGCGAACCCTTGGGGCACCATCCCTCGGTGGTGCGGCTCATCCGTTCGACGGTGGCCGTCGGCGGTTTCAGCTCGTCGCCGGCCGCCGTGAGGAAGTAGTTGGCGAAGCTGCGGCTCTTGCCCGTGAAGTCCGACGGGGAGACGCCGGCCTCCTCCATCAGACGCAGCGCCTCGCGCGCCTTCTCCTGCAGCAGCTGGCGGGTCGCACGGGCCTTTTCGCCCGCCTTGCCGACCAGCCGGCGCAGCTCCTCCTTGGGCAGGGCGCGGGCGAGCGCCTCCTTGTTCTTCTCCTTGAAGAGTTCGCCCGAGAGGGCAAGGATTCCGTCGCGGATGTCCCACCGGCGGCCGTCCTCGATGCGCTCCTGGACGAAGTCCGTGAGCCAGCGCTGCAGCTCGCGGTTCTCGGTGATGGCCTCCACGAGCGTGTCGGCGCTCTTGGCCAGCAGGCTCTCGGTCTCGATTTCGACGTTGTAGTCGAGGTCGAAGCCCAGCTCGCGGATGAAGGCGCGCAGGATGCGCTGGAAGAAGGTGTCGATGGTCAGCACCGTGAAGTGCGAATAGTCGTGCAGAATGCGCGAGCGGACGTCGCGGGCCCTCTGTCGGAGCGTCCGCTCGTCGAGCTCCAGCTCGCGGCGCAGCGATTCGGCATAGGCGCTCGGTCCGCCCGAAGCCAGCAGGTGGATTTCGCGCAGGATGCGGCTCTTCATCTCCTCGGTGGCCTTGTTGGTGAAGGTCACGGCCAGGATGTGCCGGTAGAGCTCCGGCCGCTCGATGACATCGTGTATGTATTTGTAGGCCAGCTGGTAGGTTTTTCCCGACCCGGCGCTGGCATTGAGTATCTTCGCCCGCATCTGCTTTCCGTCGGTTTTTGTCCCATAAAAGTACGAAACAAAACCCGAACGGAGGCGGTTTTTCGCGATAATTTTGTAATTTAGAGCCGTGTAATTCAAGCAATATTTAAGCAATACGACTATGAAGAAACTGATTCTGAGCGTCGCAGCGGCGCTGCTTGCCCTCGGCGGACTTCGTGCACAGGAAACGGACCGGAATGCCGGAGAGAGCGACTGGCTCACCTCCTATTCGGCGCTGGTTGTGGACGCTCCGCTGGATATCCGTCTGGTGCGGATTCCCGCCTCCGAGGCTCCGAAAATCGTCTACGACACGAAGGGTTCCGATACCAAATTCCGCTTTACGGTCAAGGACCGCGTGCTGAAAATCACCGAGCGTCCCTCGTCGCAGCGTACGGACCGTTCGCAGGTGACCCTCTACTACAACGAGCTGGAGCAGCTTACCGTCTACGACGCCTCGGTGACCTTCGCCGACACGCTGCGCCGTACGCTCTTCGACCTCTCGGTCGGCGGCAATGCGTCGCTGGTGATGACGATGGAGGTCGACGACCTGAAGATGGAACTGGCGGGCAAGAGTACGGTCGACCTGACGGGCTCGGCGCGCTATCTGTCGCTCTTCGCCACGACGGGCAAGCTCCAGGCCTCGGGGCTCGAGGTGATGGCCGCTACGGTCAATGCCCAGAGCGGCGCCGATATCTCGCTGTGGGTGACCGACCGCTTCGAGGGCAAGACCTCGACCAACGCCTCCATCCGCTACAAGGGCACTCCCGTCATCGTCCGCGGCGGAACGAAGTTCCTCGGAGGCGACATCCGTCATCTGAAGGAGTAACTCCATGGCGGGTTTTCTGAGTGAAGTTGCTGCGGCGCTGTATGCCCGCTACGGGGAGGAGCTCTCATCGCTGGAGCTCCTCTTCCCGTCGCGGCGTGCCCGTATCTTCTTCGCCGACGCTCTTTCGGAACTGGTCGGCCGGCCGCTCTGGCAGCCCCGCTGGACGACCGTCGACGAGCTGATGTCGGAGATTTCGGGGCTGCGGACGGCCGACCGCGTGCGGCTGGTCACCGAGCTCTACAAAATCTACCGCGAATTCCACGACGAGCCCTTCGACCGCTTCTACTTCTGGGGCGAGATGCTCCTCTCGGATTTCGACTCCATCGACAAGTACCGGGTCGATGCCGACATGCTGCTGCGCAACCTTTCGGAACTCAAGGAGCTCGAAGCCGACCTCTCGTACCTCACGCCCGAGCAGCAGCGGCTCGTCCGCTCCTTCTGGTCGACTTTCGGCGAGGAGGCCTACCTCTCGGAGGAGAAGCGCCGCTTCCTGGCGCTCTGGAAGACGCTCCGGCCGCTCTACCACCGCTTCCGCCAGCGTCTCGAGGAGCTGGGAATCGCCTATGGCGGCATGATGCAGCGCGTGGCCATCGAGCGGCTGCGCAGCGGCGAGTTCCGTTTCGACCGTCCGCGCCGCTTCGTCGTTGCGGGCTTCAATGCGTTGTCGGAGTGCGAGAAAGAGCTGTTCAAGCACCTGGCCTCGGCCGCCGGGGCCGAGTTCTACTGGGATTTCGACGACTATTACCGCGACGATACGGCGCAGGAGGCCGGCATGTTTGTCCGGCGCAACGTCGTGACCTTCCCGCCGGCGGGCGCCGTGTCGCACGACAACTTCCGCCGTGAGAAGGAGCTCGTCGCCGTTTCGTGCGTCTCGAATGCCGTGCAGTGCAAGTACGTGGGCGAAATCCTGCGCGAACTGAACCGCACCTGCAGTCCGCTGGGCAAGGAGACCGCCGTGGTGCTCACCGACGAAAACCTGCTCCTGCCGCTGCTCTATGCCCTGCCCGAGGAGGTCGGGACGGTCAACGTCACGATGGGTTATCCGCTGCGTCAGACGCTGGCCTACTCGTTTGTCGAGCGACTGGTCGAGCTGCAGCACCGCCGTCGGATGCAGCGCGGCGAGGCGCTCTTCTACCATGCCGACGTGACGGGGCTGCTGGCGCATCCCTATGTGTCGGAGTGCGACGCAGCGCTCACGCGCGAACTTGCCGACAAGGTGCTGCTCGAACGCCGGATTACGGTCGGTGCCGGATGGCTTGCGCGCAATCCCTTCCTCAAGCGTCTGTTCCGCCCGGCCGACGGCTGGCGCGAACTGTCCGACTGGCTGCTCGCGACGCTCGACGCCGTGGCGCGGCTTCCCTTCGAGGGTGACGACGTGCGCCGCCGCCGGGAGTTCCTGGCCGTCCTTTCGGAGGAAATCGTCAAGCTGCGCAACACGCTCGAGGAGTGCGACATCGAGCTGACGACCGAAATCTATGTCTCGCTGCTGCGCCGCCACCTGCAGACGCTGCGTGTCCCCTTCGAGGGCGAACCGCTCGAGGGCATCCAGGTGATGGGTATCCTCGAGACGCGCAACCTCGACTTCGAACACGTCATCCTGCTGTCGATGCACGACGACAACTTCCCCGGCAGCTTCGCCGCCCAGTCGTCGTTCATCCCCTATAACCTGCGTGCCGCCTACGACCTGCCCACGCCCGAGCACCACGAAGGCGTCTACGCCTACTATTTCTACCGCCTCATCCAGCGGGCGCGGACGGTCCACATGCTCTATTGCTCGCATGCCGACGAGAAGTCGACCGGCGAGCCCAGCCGCTACATCCGCCAGCTCGACTACGAGAGCGGTTTTTCCGTGCGCCACGTCGAGGTCGGGGTCGATGTCAATCTGGCCGAGAATGCCCCGATTGAGGTGGCCAAGGACGACGACGTGATGCGTTCGCTCGAGCGCTTCGTCGACCCGGCGAGCCAGGCGGCACTCTCGCCGACGGCCTTCTTCCGTTACGTGGCCTGCCCGATGCGCTTCTACTTCTACTCGGTGGCGGGGCTGCGCGCCGACGACGAGGTGTCGGAGGAGGTCGATGCCCCGATGTTCGGTACGATTCTCCACGCCGCCGTGCAGCGGCTCTACGGCAAGGTCCGCAACGAACTCCATCCGTCAGCAAGCCTTCGGGCGCTGATGCACTCGGGTGAGGTGGCGCAGGCGGTCGAGGAGGCCATCAACGAACACTACCTCGGCGAACCGGGCGCCTCGTCGGCCGACTATACGGGCAATCTGCTGCTCGTGCGCGAAATCGTGGTCCGCTACCTGCGCGACGGGGTGATGGCCTACGATGCGGCCAACGACCATTTCACGGTCACGGGTCTCGAGGAGGAGGTGCGCTACGACTTCCCGTTCGAGGCCGGCGGGCGGGCGCTGCGGATGAAGTTCGCCGGCATTGCCGACCGCATCGACCGGCTCGACGACGGCTCGCTGCGCGTGGTCGACTACAAGACCGGTACGCCTCACCTCGAGTTCGACGGGCTCGGGAACCTCTTCCGCGGCGAGGGCAAACAGCGGCTGTCGAACATCCTCCAGACGCTGCTCTATGCCATGATGCTGCGCCACGCGCGCGGATGCGATGCCGTGCCGCAGCTCTACTACGTGCGCCGGATGCACGGGGCGGATTATTCGCCGCTGCTCGTCGACCGGGAGCTCGGCGTGCGGGGTGCCCCCTATTCGCTCTACGAAGGGCCCTTCGAGGAGCTGGTGCGCGAAACGCTGGTCGAACTGTTCGACCGGGAGCAGCCTTTCCGCCAGTGTGCCGATGCCGATACGTGCCGTTACTGCGATTTCAACGTCATCTGCCGCCGCTGAGTCAGGTCAGACGGCCCCCGCTCTGCCTCTCTTGCCGGAGAGCCCTCCATGCGAAACGACCCGCTGCATGCCGCCGTGCAGCGGGTCGTTTCCGTTCGGCCCGACATTTGCAGCTCCGCGTTCGAGGTTTTCATGTTCTGCCTCTGGCGCTTGGCGTCTGCTCCCGGTGTCTGCATCCGAATCCGTATGGCCGGCATGTTCGGGAGCGAGGGGCGTCGTGCCGTTCGGGGCGGACAATGTCCCGGCGGAATTTTGCGGTCTCGCAAAAAAGAGTAAATTTGTATCGAGTAAAAATGTCGGCTCCCATGAAACGCAAATTCTGGAGCATGTGGCTGCTTGTGCTGGCCCTGCTCGTTTCGTCCTGCGCCGTGAACCGTCCTGCGCGTCCCCATCCGCCCCGACCGCACCACGAGGTGCCGCCTCCGGGCCATCCGGGTCATCCCGGTCATCCCGGTCATCCCGGTCATCCTGGAAAACACAAAAAGCCGAAGAAGCCCAAAAAGCCGAAGAAGGCAAAGAAAAACCGCCGCGACCGGGAGCCGCTGGCGGATGGAAGGCTTCGTTGAGACTCAGCCTCAGCCTCAGAGTTTGACGCGTATGTAGCCGGCGCCGCTTCGGCGTGCGGCCTCTACGCCTATGTCCGAATCCTCGAAGACGAGCGTCTCTTCGGGGCGGCACCCCTCGCGCTTCATCGCTTCGAGAAAACACTCGGGGTCGGGCTTGCCGTGCACGACGTCGGCTCCCGTCAGAATGCCGTCGACCCGCCCTTCGGGGCTCAGCTCCGCCGGGTCGTCCGGCCCGCCTATGCCCGTGTGCCGCATCACGTTGTGGATGTTGTCGTAGCTCCCCGTCGAGACGACCCACACTCGGCCGCCGCCCTGTTGGAACTGGCGGCAGAACTCCCATAGCGGGCGGTTGAGCCGCACGCTGTCGAAATAGCGGGGATAGAGTTCGATTTTGCGCAGCCGCAGCCGCTCGCGCTCGGCGGGGTCGGCGATGCCGACGAGGCTCAGAAATTCGTTGCACCGCATGCCGAAGTAGCGGGCCGCGTACTCCTCCTCGCTCAGATGGATGCCCGCTTCGCCGAGCGTTGCCAGGTAGGCGAGTGTGTTGGCGCGTCGCGTGTCGGCCAGCGTGCCGTCGAAGTCGAGCAGGATGAGTCGTATGCGGGTGTCGGTGCGGGGTGTGTTCATCGTTCGGGAATTTGCTGTCGGGGGTGGGAGCCGTCAGTCGAAGGACTGCATGCCCGACTGTGCGATGCGCATGATGCGCTGGTACTCGGCCGGGGAGAGCTCCATGAAGAAGTAGTGGATTGGGTCGACGCGCATGCCGTTGTGGCGCACCTCGTAGTGGAGGTGGGGCGAGAGCGAGAGGCCCGTGTCGCCCGAAAGGGCGATGATGTCGCCGCGGCGCACCTGCTGCCCCTTCGAGACGTTGCTCTTCGACAGGTGGCTGTACGAAGTGGTGTAGCCGTTGCCGTGGTCGATGACCACAGTGAGTCCCTGCGTCGAGTTGCGGCGCACGACGTCGCTCACGCGGCCGTCGGCCGTGGCGAAGACGCGCGACCCCTCGGGGATGGTGTAGTCGACGCCCTGGTGGGCCTGCAGCGTTTTGTAGAAGGGGTGGATGCGCATGCCGTAGGAGGCCGTCAGCAGCGAAAGCTGCTTGTTGATGACGGGCTGGATAGCCGGGATGTTGTTGCAGCCGCGGCCCGTCGAGTCGATGCGCTGCTGGAGTTCCAGATAGCTGTCGTTCAGCCGCGCAAGCTCCTGTTCCATGGCGTCGAGCCGGTTGCGGAATTCACGCTTGAGCTGCCGTGTGGGGCGGGTGAGCGTCTGCTCGTAGTCGAGGGCCTTCTCGCTGCTGCGCTCCGAACTGAAGTCGTAGGGCGTCGATTCGAAGAGGATGCCGAAGACGTTGCGGTCGCGCTGCGCGACGTTGTCCAGCACGCTGCGCAGGGTGTCGTAACGTGCCGAAAGCGCCTCGTATTCGCTGCGCAGCCGGTCGGTCGAGTGCTTGAGCTCGTATTCGACCGGCGTGTCGAAGAAGAGCGAGAAACCGATGTAGTAGAGCACCGCCACGCCGGCCCATACGAACGTCTGGACCGTGAAGCGGATGATGTTCTGTTTGCGGCGCCGGCGCCGGCGAAGTCGTTCCAAATCCTTTTTTCCGGCCATGGCTATTCGAAGTTGGTTTCACGCATGGTCTCCTGGAGTCGGTCGTACTCCTCGGGAGTCATGTTGCGGTTGAAGTAATTGATGGGGTTGACGGGCTGCCCCTTGTGGATGACCTCGTAGTGGAGGTGCGGGGCGGTCGAGATGCCCGTGTTGCCCGTCTCGGCGATAATCTGGCCGCGCACGACGTGCTCGCCGGGCTTGACCAGCACACGGCTCAGATGGGCATAGCGCGTCTTGTAGCCGAAGGCGTGGTCGAGCAGCACCATGTGGCCGTAGCCGCCGTTGTAGCCTCTCTCCGACGCGATTTCGACCACCGCATCGCCGGTGGCATAGACGGGCGTTCCGCGGTCACAGCCGAAGTCGACGCCCTTGTGGGGGCGTATGTACCCCAGTACAGGGTGGACGCGGCGCAGGTTGAAGGCTCCGATGTGGTTGTTGTGCAGCGACTTGCGGTCGATTGGCCAGATGGCCGGAATGGCGGCCGACATCTTCTCCTTGTCCTTCGACAGCGCCTGCAGCTCGTCGAGCGAGACCGATTCGGCATAGAGCGTACGGGCCAGGCGGTCGAGGCTCATCCAGGTGCCGACCATCAGCGGTGCATAGTCGTCGTCGGCCATCGAGGCGTATTTCGATGCGGGGTAGGGCTCGGCGATGCCTTCGATGGCGAGCGTGTCGGTGGCGAAGAGCGAACGGTAGACATAGTTGTCGCGCTCGCGGATTTCGTCCACCTGGCGCTGGGCCGAACGGATGCGGTCCTGCAGAATCCGGTAACGGAGTTCCAGCTGGCGGTTCTCGCTCATGATGCGGTACATCTTGGGCGTGTAGAAGAAATAGGCGAAGAGCACGTTGGCAATCGACACGAGGATGAATCCGATGAGCACCTTGCGCAGCAGCCGGTAGGTCCGCAGGCGGAAGGGGGCCGTCACCACCTCGCGCGTGAGGACCTGCGCCTCGTGCGTCAGGGCTTCGGTATCGAATATCTGCTCTTTTCGTGCCATGGCCTAAAAAACTGGGTCGCGATGGTGCAAATTTAGGTGAAAATGCGTAATTTTGCAACCCGATACGGATAACGGTCGCACCCCGGCGGAAAGTGTGCCGCGAGGCAAATAAAATCGCCGGACGGAGGCCTCCGGAGCGGTATCGGACCCGTCGGCCGCATTGCGGCAGGGTGGTCGGCAGCCCCGTTGCGGGGCCTTTCCACGGCGGACCTCCGCCCGGCGGGAGGGTGCTCCGGCCGCCGTTTTGATTTTGGATAATATCGGATAAACGTACAATATGGAATCGAACAAAATCCGCCAGGCATTTCTGGACTTCTTCGCAAGCAAGGGTCACGCCATCGTGCCTTCGGCGCCCATGGTCGTCAAGAACGACCCCACACTCATGTTCACCAATGCGGGCATGAACCAGTTCAAGGACATCTTCCTGGGCAATGCCCCCCGCAAGTATCCCCGTGCGGCCGATACGCAGAAGTGTCTGCGCGTGTCGGGCAAGCACAACGACCTGGAGGAGGTAGGACACGACACCTACCACCACACCATGTTCGAGATGCTGGGCAACTGGTCCTACGGCGACTACTTCAAGAAGGAGGCGATTGCCTGGGCGTGGGAGCTGCTGCACGACGTCTACCGGCTGCCTGCCGAGCGGATGTATGCCACCGTTTTCGAAGGCTCGGAGGAGGACGGCGTGCCGTTCGACCAGGAGGCCTACGACTACTGGCGCCAGTTCCTGCCCGAGGACCACATCATCCGCGGCAACAAGCACGACAACTTCTGGGAGATGGGCGAAACGGGCCCCTGCGGACCCTGTTCGGAGATTCACTTCGACCTGCGTGACGAAGCGGAAATCGCCGCCAAACCCGGCCGCGAGATGGTCAATGCCGGCCATCCGCAGGTCATCGAAATCTGGAACCTCGTCTTCATGCAGTTCAACCGCAAGGCCAACGGCTCGCTCGAACCGCTGCCGGCGCGCAACGTCGATACGGGCATGGGCTTCGAGCGCCTCTGCATGATTCTCCAGGGCAAGAAGTCGAACTACGATACGGATGTCTTCCAGCCGACCATCCAGCGCATCTCGGCCCTCTCGGGCAAGCGCTACGGCGAGAACGAGCAGTGCGACGTGGCCATGCGCGTCATGGCGGACCACCTGCGTGCCATCGCCTTCTCGATTGCCGACGGACAGCTCCCCTCGAACGTCAAGGCGGGATATGTCATCCGCCGCATCCTGCGCCGTGCCGTGCGCTACGGCTATACCTACCTGGGCTTCACCGAGCCGACGCTCTGCAAGCTCGTCGCCGGTCTGGTGGAGCAGATGGGCGGCCAGTTCCCCGAACTGAAGGCGCAGCAGGCCCTCATCGAGAAGGTTATCGAGGAGGAGGAGTCGTCGTTCCTGCGCACGCTGGCCACGGGCATCAACCTGCTCGACGGCGTGATTGCACGCGTCAAGGCCGAGGGTATCTCCCGCATCTCGGGCAAGGATGCCTTCGTGCTCTACGATACGTTCGGCTTCCCGATTGACCTCACGGAGCTCATCGCCCGCGAACAGGGCGTCGAGGTCGACCTCGAGGACTTCGACAAGGAGCTGCAGGCCCAGAAGGCCCGCTCGCGCAACGCCGCGGCGGTCGATACCGACGACTGGGTCGAGCTCTTCCCGCTGAAGGAGAGCATCTTCACGGGCTACGATACGCTTGTCGAGCAGGTGCGCATCGCGCGCTACCGCCGTGTGACCTCGAAGGGCCGCACGACCTACCAGCTGGTCTTCGACCGCACCCCGTTCTACGGCAACTCGGGCGGTCAGATTGGCGACGTGGGCTACATCCAGTCGGGCGACGAGCAGGTGGCCATCGTCGACACCGAGAAGGAGAACGGCCTGATTATCCACATCGTCGAGCATCTCCCGTCGGACCCCTCGGCCGAATTCACCGCGGTGGTCGATGCCGAAAAGCGTCAGAATGCCGCCAACAACCATACGGCCACCCACCTGCTGCACGCCGCGCTGCGCGAGGTGCTGGGCAAGCACGTCGAGCAGAAGGGCTCGATGGTGACCCCCGAGGCGCTGCGCTTCGACTTCTCGCACTTCCAGAAGGTGACTCCCGAGGAGTTGCGCCGCGTCGAGCAGCTGGTCAACCGCTCGGTGCGTGCCAACTATCCGCTCGAGGAGAACCGCAATGCCACGAAGGAGGAGGCCGAGCGCTGCGGAGCGATGATGCTCTTCGGCGAGAAGTACGGCGACCGCGTCCGCATGGTGAAGTTCGGCCCCTCGGTCGAGCTCTGCGGCGGTACGCATACCAGCGCCACGGGTAACATCGGCGTCTTCAAGATTGTCAACGAAAGCGCCATCTCGGCCGGCGTCCGCCGTATCGAGGCGGTGACGGGCGAGGCGGCCGAGCGGCTCTTCTATGCTGCCGAGGATACGCTCCGCACGGTGGGCGAGCAGCTCCACAATTCGCAGGTGCTCCAGGCCGTCCGCAAGATGGTCGAGAGCAACGAGGCGCTCTCGAAGGAGGTCGAGACGATGCGCCGCGAACAGGTGTCGCAGTGGGCCGAGAAGGTTCTCGCCTCGACGCCCGAGCGCGACGGCGTACAGCTGATTGCCGTACAGCTGGAGCGTCCGGCCGACTTCGTCAAGGATTTGGCCTACGCCATGCGCCAGCGCGCGCCGAAGTTGGTCTTCGTCGTGGGTACGGTCGCAGGCGGCAAGCCGACGCTGACGGTCATGCTGGGTGAGGAGATTGCCGCACGCGGCGTCAATGCCGGTGCCGTGGTTCGCGAAGCCGCCAAGCTGATGCAGGGCGGCGGTGGCGGCCAGCCCTTCTTCGCTACGGCCGGCGGCAAGAACCCCGACGGCCTGCAGGCCGCCATGGACAAGGCCGTCGAACTGATTGGCGCTGCGCTCCGATAGGGCGGGGCGTTGCGGGACGGCGCGCTTTTTGACGTATTGTCCCGAGAGATGTTCCGCCGCGCGGAGCCTGCCGGGACCTGCCGCAGCCTGACAAAACGGCAGCGGGAAGTGACAGCAGGGCGGATAAGGCGATGCCTTTGGCGTGCGTGCCGGAACACCGGGAACGGAATAGAGAAAACGAAGCAAAAACCTACAATTATGGCAAACAAAGTTCTTTTGATGATTCTCGATGGCTGGGGAAACGGCCATCATGACAAGGCGGATGTCATCTCGACGGTGCATCCCGCATACATTTCGGCCATGACCGAGCACTATCCCCACGCCGAGCTGCGCACCGACGGCGAGAACGTCGGTCTGCCCGACGGCCAGATGGGTAACTCGGAGGTGGGCCACCTCAACATCGGCGCCGGCCGCGTGGTCTATCAGGACCTCGTGAAAATCAACCGCGCCTGCGCCGACAACTCCATCATGCAGAACCCCGAGGTGAAGGCCGCCTTCGAATACGCCAAGGAGCACGGCGTCGGCATGCACTTCATGGGTCTGACTTCGGACGGCGGCGTGCACTCGTCGCTCGACCACCTCTTCAAGCTCTGCGACATCGCCGCCGAGTACGGCCTCGAGAAGACCTTCGTGCACTGCTTCATGGACGGCCGCGATACCGACCCGCACAGCGGCAAGGGCTTCATCGCGCAGCTCGAGCAGCATCTGGCCGCCACGACCGGCAAGATTGCCACCGTCATCGGCCGCTACTACGCCATGGACCGCGACAAGCGCTGGGAGCGTGTGAAGATTGCCTACGACGCACTGGTGAACGGCATCGGCGAGCACTCGTCCGACATGGTCGAGGCGATGCAGAAGTCCTATGACGAGGGTGTGACCGACGAGTTCGTCAAGCCCTTTGTCCGCATCGACGAGAACGGCCAGCCCATCGGCATGATTCAGCCCAACGACGTGGTGATTTTCTTCAACTACCGCAACGACCGCGCCAAGGAGCTGACCATTGTCCTCACGCAGCAGGACATGCCCGAGGCCGGCATGCACACCATGCCGCTCTACTACTGCTGCATGACCCCCTACGACGCCAAGTTCACGGGCCTGCACATCCTCTTCGACAAGGAGAACGTGCCCGACACCATCGGCGAGTGGGTCTCGAAGCAGGGCCTCAAGCAGCTGCGCATCGCCGAGACGGAAAAGTATGCCCACGTGACCTTCTTCCTCAACGGCGGCCGCGAGGACAAGTTCGAGGGCGAGGAGCGTATCCTGGTCGCTTCGCCCAAGGTGGCGACCTATGACCTGCAGCCCGAGATGTCGGCTCCGGAGGTTGCCGACAAGCTGGTGGCGGCTCTGGGCGAGCGCAAGTTCGACTTCATCTGCCTGAACTTCGCCAACGGCGACATGGTGGGCCACACGGGCGTCTACGAAGCCATCGTGAAGGCTGTGAAGGCCGTTGACGGCTGCGTTGAGAAGGTGGTTGAGGCTGCCAAGGCCAACGGCTACGAGGTGGTGATGATTGCCGACCACGGCAACGCCGACAATGCCGTCAATCCCGACGGTACGCCCAATACGGCGCACTCGCTCAACCCGGTGCCCATCGTGGTGGTTTCGGACCGCGTGAAGTCGGTGCACAACGGCATTCTGGCCGACGTGGCTCCCACGGTGCTCAAGCTGATGGGTCTCGAGCAACCCGCCGAGATGACCGGCAAGGCACTCGTCGAGATGAAGTAGCACGCACGGGTTACCGCCGGGCGGATTCATCTCCGTCCGCGACGCCCCGCCGCATCATTGCCGTGCGGCGGGGCGTCGCCGTTTCCGGCATAGAACGGTTCCGTTTCCGGCGCGGAGGGGCCATGCGGGCGGGATGCGGCGACTGGAAAAATCCCGAAGCATCGTTCGATGCTTCGGGATTCTTTGTTTCGGAACATTCGTCATCCGGACCGCCGGCGGGCGTCGGGGCGGAATTTTTTTATTTCCCCCCCTCCGGCAGTGTGAGGCGGCGATACGGGAAACCCCGGAGAATCTCAGGATTCTCCGGGGCTTCCCGGTTACGTCGGCTGGCGTTTGCCGACCGGATTTGTTGGTTGTTAATAGATTTCGGGTGTTCCGGTCCACGTGCCCTTGAAGTGCTTGGGCTCTTGCTGTCCGTCGAGGAAGTCGAAGGTGACGGTATAGGTGCCATCTTCGTTCTTCGTGATTTCGACCTCGCCGTCGGATGCTCCGGCAGCCCAGCGTACGGCGCCATCTTCGTAGTACTTGAAGTAGGTTCCCGTGCCGAATCCATCTACGCCGCTCGACATGTTGAAGGTGCCCTTCCGGGCCGTGCCCACTTCGTTGCTTTCGCTAATCTTGTATACGCCGGGTGCGGGTCCCTCGGTCTCATCCAGGTCGCATACGACCTCGACGGTCAGCTGGTCAGAGGTATATTGCCAGTTCTCGTTGTATTGCTTGAACTGGAATTGCCAGGTATAGGCACCCGAGACCGTGTATTTGCTGCCGAATGCCTGAATCTTGATGTTCGGGGCGTCGAACGACAGCTCGTGGTCTTCCGTAAGGTCCCATTCGTTCTTCTCAATCACCTTCGGTGCATCCTGTACGACGATGGGGCCCGTGTAGCTGCCCGTAAGGTGTATGCCCTTGTCGGTCGTCAGGTCGTAGGTCAGCGTATAGTTGTCGCCGTTCTTCTCAATCTCTACCGTACCCGAATCGGTTAGACCCACCTGGATTGCTGACGAGTTGGCAGGGTCGTAATAGTATTTGATGTTGGTGCCGGAGGGGAAGGGGGCGTTCATGAAGTTGACGCAACCGCCTGCAAGGAAGGTGTAGTCCGAGGCATTTTCGTCGTTGGTGATGGTGAAGGTGCCGGGGATGAGGTTGCCGTCGTTGTCGAATTCGCCGCGGCCCACGAGAATCAGTACGCTCGAGGGCGGAATCAGCCAACCGCTGTCGTCGATATTTTCGTAGAGGGTGATGTTCAGGTTGACGTTTCGCCCTTCATTCATCTCCTCCAGATACCACGAGTAGACGCTGTTCATGGTCGTGTTCATGTCCTGCTTCAGCCACTCGATACTCTTGTTGTGATAGGAGTAGATGCCTTCGTAGACGGTGTGGAAGGTGGTACCATCGGTCGAGGTCATTTCAATCTCGATTCGGGGCTTGGTCTCGGCATTCGTTACGGTCATGGTACCCTCCTTGATGGTGAGTTTCTGATTTTGGTAGACGATGTAGCTGATATCATTACCAAGTATGGTGTATTCCGTATATTTGTCGGTTTCGGAGGTCAGCGTGTAGGTGCCGTTGGCTATCTGCTCCTCAAGCGGCGTATTGAGCCGGAGGATGTAATAGGTACCCTCGCTGTCGGTATAACCGGCTTCCGTAACAGGTTTGTCGCTGATGTTCACGTAATACGTATAGACATCCTCATTCGCCAGATAGGCGTCTCCGAAATAGATTCCTTCGCATATGGAGGAGACCGTATCAACGTCGTATTCCACGGTAGGTTCGGGGTCGGGACCGGGATTGGGCTCGTCGGTGTTGTCGTCCTTGCACGACTGCAAGGCAACGGCTGCGAACAGCGCGATGGCAAGAGTCAGATACTTTTTCATAACATCGGGAATTAATAGGTTTGCATACCAAAAGTAGGCAAAGCGGAATAGAAAAACATTGACATAGTTCAAACTTTGCTTTTTTTCGCTTTTTTTGGGTAAATTTGTCCCGAAAAGAGTTTCCGACCATGGAAGAACTGATTGACGTGATTATGCGCGAAGGCGATTTCCACCCCTCGGAGGAGGTTGTCCGCAAACTGCTCTCGCTGGGCGAGGAGGTCAGCTTCGCGCCCAAAAAGGCTGTCATCGAATACGGGCGAATCAACCACAATGTCTATATCGTCAAGGACGGCATTCTGCGGGTGGTCTACTTCGAGAAGGATAAGGAGGAGACCTACGGCTTTGCCTCGCCGGGGACGATTTTCCTTTCGCCCCACTCCTATTATATGAACCAGCCCGCCGTCATGCAGTTCGAGACCTGCAGGAAGGGGTGCATATGCATTATGGTCCCCAAGGCGAAGTTCGACCAGCTGCTCGTCGAATCGCACGAGTTCGCCCGCTGGATGTTCGACCTGGCGATGGGACAGTTCTATACGTCGGAGAAGAAACTGAAATACATCAAGGGCGACGCCCGCGAGCGGATTATCGCCGTGCTGAAGTACAGGCCCGAGATTCTCGAGGTGGTCTCGTCGCGGATTATGGCGTCGTATATCGGCGTGACCGAGGCCTACCTGTGCCGCATCAAGAAGGAAATCCGCGAAGGCGGCGGGGAAAAGTAGTCGGAGCGTCCTGTTCCGCACGGAGAGGCTGTCGGGGCTGTGCCTCGTGTCTCTGTATCTCGTTCCTTTGAGCCCAGTGCGTCGTGTCGCGTATCGGAAAAAGGGCCCTCAGCTGCAACTGAGGGCCCTTTTGGGTTAGTATCCGGACCTTTGTCAGAGCGATTCAACGAAGGATTCCGCCTCGGAGGGCAGCAGACGCAGTGCGTGTCCCATCTGGTAGTTGGTCTGCGCCGTCGACGAGGTGATGAACTCCATGCTGATTTGGAAGACTCCGTCGCCTTCGCTGTCGGGATAGGCCACATACTTGCAGATGTACTTGTTGTGGTTGTAGTCGTTGGCCAGCGAGACGAGCTCGTCTACGGACCTGTCCGTAGCAAACTGGATTCGGACCTCCACATAGGTATATCCCATGCCGCTGTCCTTCGAGAGTACGTAATAGGTATATCCCTGCACTTTGAACTTGATGTCGCCGTCCTCGTCGTACGAGGGGGCGTAACCTTCGTTGCGCAGGTAGGACATGACGTCCGATTTCACGTTCTGTGCCCGGAGCGTTCCGGCCGCACAGAAGAGCATGAGCAGAAACAGGGCTAATTTCTTCATGGCGTTAGGTTTTAGGTTTGTCTGATGATGCGGGCGGGCGGGTCGAAAACCGGACGGGCCGGGCTTCGGGTCGGAACCTACCCGTTATTAATTCAAATATACGGAAAAAATCGTTCGTTGTTTAATAAAGTTCGATGAATTCGTACGAATTGCCCACCGCAGCCAGATAGCGCAGGAACTCGTCGCGCGTGATGACCACCGTCGCCCGGTTGTCGTTGGGGTGGAACGAGTAGGAGTCGTAGCGCTCGAGGTTGCGGTCGAGTAAGAGGTGCACGTGCTGCTCCGCATCGTTGATGAGCCCGAAGGGCGAAACCGACCCGGGGCGCAGGCCGAGCCACCGCTCCATGCGCTGCTCCGAGGCGAAGGAGAGCTTGCCCTGCCGCAGCCGGTGCTCCAGGTCGTGGATGGCCAGACTCTGCTCGCAGTCGAACGAGACCAGGTAGTGGCGGTTGCCCTTGTGGTTGCGGAAGAAGAGGTTCTTGCAGTGCTTCGAACCGTCGTCGTGCCAGTATTGGCGGGCGATGTCGATGGTCGGCGCCTCGGGGTGTTCGTACCAGGTGTAGCGGATGCCGTGGGCGTCGAGGTAGTCGAAAACCCGCTGCCGGCGGGCGTCGGGAGTGAGTTCCATGGGCCTGGATTATTGGCGGTTGCAGTATTTGGTGATGTTGCGCTCGATGCAGCCGACGAGCACCTCGACCGCCTCGGCGGGCGACCATGCGTTGTGGGGCGAGAGCAGGATGCGGTCCGGTGCGGCGATGTGCGTCAGCGGGTTGTCGGCCGCGACGGGCTCCTGCGTGAAGACGTCGAGCGCCGCGCCGGCGATGCTGCCCCGGTCGAGCGCCGTGGCCAGCGCCGCCTCGTCGACGATGCCGCCTCGTGCCACGTTGATGAGGATGGCCGACCGTTTCATGATTTCGAGTTCGGGCGCGCCGATGAGGTTGCGCGTGCGGTCGTTGAGTGGACAGTGGATGGAGACTACGTCGGCCCAGCTCAGCAGCTCGGCCAGCGAGAGGGCAGGGTAGCGCTCCTCGCGTGCGACGCCCGAGGTGGAGGTGTAGCGCACCTCACAGCCGAAGGCTTCGGCCAGCCGCGCCACCTCGTGGCCGATGGTACCCAGCCCGACGATGCCCCAGCGCGAGCCGTGCAGCTGGTGGTTGGGCAGGGCGAAGTGGAACTGCCGCCCCGACGAGGCGTAGGCGCCGCTCTTGACGTAGCGGTCGTAATAGACGCTGTGGCGCAGCAGCGCGATGGCGGCTCCGAGCGTCGTCTCGGCCACCGAGTGGGTCGAGTAGCCGGCCGCGTTGCGCACCTCGATGCCCAGCTCGGCCGCCGCCTCGAGGTCGATGTTGTTCATCCCCGTCGCGGCGACGCAGATGAGCCGGAGCGAGGGCAGCGCGCGCATCGTCTCGCGGTCGAGCACCACCTTGTTGGTGATGACAATCTCGGCCGTGCGGCAGCGTTCCGCAACCTCTTCGCGCGAGGTGTTTTCGTAGCCTGTATAGTTGCCCGATGCCTTGAGGCGGCTCAGGTCGGCGCCGCCCAGCGTGTATTCGTCGAGGAATACGATTTCAGGTTTTTCCATGTCTTGTATAGCTTTGTAAATCAATTGTTTCTGTTTTGCGCCCTTGCTGGGCTCCGGCGTTGCCTCCCGCGTTCGGGCCTCCTCCCTCGACGCGCATTTCACGTTCCGGGGAATTCCCCTGAGCGCTGCGTCTGCGCCCCGGTGTCAGGGTATGGGCTCGCCCGCCAGGTCGCGGATGACCACCGAGGCGCAGCCGATGCCGAAGAGCGCCGGAACGTAGGAGATGGTCCCGACGTTCGACTTCTTGTTCTGCTCCTCGCAGAGAATCATCGCCCCCTCGTGCATCGGTTCGGCCGAGAAGACGGCCCGGAATCCGCTCCGGATGCCGAGCTTGTGGAGCCGCTTGCGCAGCATGTGGGCCAGCGGGCAGTGGTGCGTCCGGCCGATGTCCGTAATCTCCATGCGTGTGGGGTCCGTCTTGGCGCCGGCGCCCATCGAGCTGACGAGCGGAAGATGGCGGTCGAGCGCCCCCTTGATGAGGGCCATTTTGGGCGAGAGGGTGTCGATGGCATCGACGACATAGTCGTATGGGGCGGCGTCGAGCAGTGTGTAGGTCTCCTCGTCGCGGATGTAGCGGTTGACCACCGTCAGTTCGATGTCGGGATTGATGTCGCGCAGCCGTTCGGCCAGCACCTCGGCCTTCTGGCGGCCTACGGTCGAATGGAGCGCCACGAGCTGGCGGTTGATGTTCGACGGGGCCACCGCGTCGGCATCGGCGATGGTCATGCGGCCCACGCCTGCGCGTGCTATCATCTCTGCGGCGTAGGCCCCCACGCCACCCAGTCCCACCACGAGGACGTGGGCTCCGCGGAGCCGTTCCACCTTTTCGGTGCCTAAAAGCAATTCGGTGCGTTCCAGCCAGTTGTCGTTGATCATGTCTGTTTGAAAATGCGTTTGTAGTTCTCCCATGCGGCCTCGCGCAGCGTCTCGACGCTCATCCCCTTCGCCTCGGCCACACGTGCGTAGATTTGTTCGACGGGCGTCGGGCTCTCGTCGGTCTCGACGAAGAGTTGCCCGAGCGGAGTCGCGCGCAGCGCCTCCACCGTGCGGGGCGATGAGAAGGTCCGCTCGCCGAACGAGAGGCAGAAGCCGCGGGCGAGCGCCTGCCGCGCCTGTTGCGGCGAGCCGACGAAGCCGTGGAAGATGACCGCCCGGAGAAGCCGGTGGGCGGCGAGCTCCCTCATCGTCGGCTCGAAGGCCCTGACGCAGTGCAGCACCACGGGCATGCCGAGCTCCTCGGCCAGCGCCAGCTGTGCGCCGAAGAGCTCCATCTGCCGTTCGCGCGGAACGTCGCAGGCGAAATCGAGGCCGATTTCGCCGATGGCCTCGGCTCCGTCGAGCTCCGCGCGAAGGCCGTCGCACCTCCGTGTCGCGGCCTCCCACGGGTGAATGCCCGCCGTGCGCAGTTCGATGCCCCGGCCCGTGAAACAGTGCGTGTGGATGTTGACCCATGGAGTTGTCATGCAGGCAAATTTACGGATTTCCGAGCGAAATTATAGATTTATAAGTTAATTTAAAAATATTGTGCTCCGGATGGGAATTTGTCGAAAAAAAATCGTATTTTCGCACGCGAATTAGTGTGTTAGCCAACTAACAACGCAAGCGGAAACCCATAAACATTCCAAATAACAATCAAAATCTTTAATCAATGTCGAAAATCATTACACTACGCAAGGGTCTCGACATCAATCTTCAGGGCAAGGCTCAGGAGACGTTGGCGGAAGCGCCTCGTTCTTCGGAATATGCCGTGTCGCCCCTCGATTTCGAGGGCGTGACGCCCAAGCTGTTGGTTAAGGTGGGTGACAAGGTGAAGGCCGGAACGCCGTTGTTCTTCAACAAGTACAACGAGCGCATTCTCTTCACGTCGCCCGTCAGCGGTACGGTAACCGCCATCAACCGCGGCGAGAAGCGCAAGGTGCTCAACGTGACGGTTGCGGCCGATGCCCAGCCGGCCTACGAGGAGTTCGCACGGCTCGAGCCGGCGAAAGCTTCGCGCGAGGAGATTGTCGAGCTGCTGCTCAAGTCGGGCCTCTGGCCGATGCTCGTGCAGCGTCCCTACGGCATCATCGCCGACCCGAACGACGTACCGAAGGCGGTCTTCATCTCCGCATTCGATTCCGCGCCGCTGGCTCCCGACTACAACTTCGTGCTGCAGGGCGAGCAGAAGAACCTGCAGACGGGTATCGAGGTGATGCGTCGCCTGACCTCGGGTGCGGTGCACCTTTCGATGCGTGCCGGCGCCGAGGGCATGATGCCGTCGCTGCGCAATGTCGAACAGCACACCTTCGCGGGCAAGCACCCCGTGGGCAACGTGGGTGTCCAGATTCACCACATCGACCCCATCAACAAGGGCGAGGTGGCCTGGACGGTCAACATCCAGGACCTGGCCATCATCGGCCGCCTGTTCAACGAGGGCCGCGTCGACATGACCAAGGTCATTGCCGTGGCCGGTTCGGAGGTTGCCGCACCGCACTACGTACGGATTGTCTCGGGCGCAAGCGTCGAGTCGATTCTCGGCAACAACATCAAGCCTCAGAAGGAGGGTGACAGCGTCCGCATCATCTCGGGCAACGTACTGACGGGTGCGAAGGTCGCCGCCGACGGCTTCATCGGCTTCTATGCCAACATGCTCACGGTGATTCCCGAGGGTGACAAGTACGAACTGCTGGGCTGGGCAATGCCCCGCTGCAAGAAGTTCTCGGTTTCGCGCGCCTACTTCTCGTGGCTCTGCCCGAAGAAATCCTACCGGCTCGATACGAACCTCAACGGCGGCGAGCGTCCCTTCGTGGTGACGGGCCTCTACGAGCAGTATCTGCCCATGGACATCTACCCGATGTACCTGCTGAAGGCCTGCCTGGCCGGCGACATCGAGAAGATGGAGAATCTGGGCATCTACGAGGTGGTGGAGGAGGATTTCGCCCTCTGCGAGTTCGTCGACCCCTCGAAAATCGAGATTCAGCAGATTATCCGCGACGGTATTAACTTAATGATTAAGGAGGCTTAACGATGGGACTGCGTAAATTCATGGACAACATCAAGCCCACCTTTACCAAGGGTGGTAAACTGGGCTTCCTCGAATCGACATTCGATGCGTTCGAGACCTTCCTCTTCGTGCCCAATACGACCACGAAGAAGGGTGCGCACATCCGCGACTGCAACGATATGAAACGTACGATGATTGTAGTGGTTGTGGCTTTGCTGCCCGCATTCCTCTTCGGTTGCTTCAACACGGGTATCCAGGTCGGCCTGACGGGCTTCACGGCCTTCTTCTACGGTCTGGTGCGTGTGCTGCCGATGGTCTGCGTCTCCTACATCGTCGGTCTGGGCATCGAGTTCGCCTTCGCCCAGGCCCGCGGCCACGAGGTCAACGAGGGCTTCCTCGTTTCGGGTCTGCTCATCCCGATGATTATGCCGGTGAGCACGCCGCTCTGGATGGTCGCTCTGGCAACGGCCTTTGCCGTGGTCTTCGGCAAGGAGGTCT
>DGYMI06202__coassemble_1048_pt1 | contig 30514 bp, 23 predicted proteins | sample DGYMI06202__metabat2_low_PE_006 | metagenome-assembled genome bin DGYMI06202 | reverse complement strand
AAAGGCAGCCGCTTGAGCGACTGCCTTCCGATTGGATATCTCTTCCGGAGAATTAGAGAGCGTTCACGTGGAGCTGGAGCGCGCTCTTCAGGTTACCGGCCTTGTTCTTGTGCATGATGTTGTGCTTGGCGAGCTTGTCGAGCATCGCGGTTACCTTCGGCAGAAGGGCCTCGGCGGCGCTCTTCTCCGTGGTGTTGCGCAGGGCCTTCACGGCATTGCGGGCCGTCTTGTGGTAGAGACGGTTGTGCGTACGCTTCGTCAGGGTCTGACGGATACGCTTCTTCGAAGACTTATGGTTTGCCATAACTTAAATTTTTGTTTTCTCTTTCCTCGTTCAGTTTCCGGACCGCCGCTGGTCGGCAGAGGTTTTCCATCCCCCCCGCTCTCGCGGCTTTGCTCTTGTCGGACCGCCCTCCGGAAGTCGGCGACACTCAACGGCCGTAACCGTTTGCGGATGGACCCGAGGTCCGCTCCTGAAAAAAAATAAACACCCGTCAGCGTTCGCCGCACCTTCGGAAGCAGCTGCCTCACCGGCCCCTGGCTCCGCCGGCACGTCTCGCGCCAAGCTCGTAGCCCATAGGAGAATCGAACTCCTCTTTCAAGAATGAAAATCTTGCGTCCTAGCCGATAGACGAATGGGCCTTACCGCTATCGCACCGCTCATGGGGCTTTAGCGGTGCAAAGGTAAACAAAAAAGCGAAGCAAACAAAAAAAACGGCAAAAAAATATCGCACTACCGCTTCCCGGCCGGCCGAACCGACTGGGTAACAGGGTCGAAAACGATTCCGCCACCCGAGAAAAGACGCTCGATATGTCCGCTGCGAACCATCTCGGGCGTGGGCAGGTGGTGCAGGTGCGGGGTGTCGATGAGCGCCACCGAATCACACAGCGAGAGGGCGATGTCGAGGTCGTGCGTCGAGAAGAGCACGCACTTGCGCTCCTCGCGGGCGAGCCGCTGCAGCAGCGTGCAGAGCTCGTAGCGGTTGGGCAGGTCGAGGAAGGCCGTCGGTTCGTCAAGCAGGATGACGGGCGTATCCTGAGCCAGCGCCCGGGCGATGAGAATCCGCTGGCACTCGCCGTCGGACATGGCATCCATCGTCTTGCGGGCGAAGGAGCCCATCCCCACCAGCTCCAGCGCACGGGCCACCACCTCGCGGTCGCCGCGCTGCATGCGGCCGAACCAGTTGGTATAGGGGGCGCGGCCCAGCGCCACGACATCCTCGCAGGCGAGGTTGGCGATGCGCACCTTGTCGGTCGTGACGAAGCTCACGGTCGAGGCGCGCTGGAGCGGCGTGAGCTGCGCGAGCGGCCGGCCGCAGAGCAGCACCTCGCCCCCGGCCACGGGACCCAGCCCGGCCAACGCGCGCAGCAGCGTGCTCTTGCCGCTTCCGTTGCGGCCCAGCAGCGCCGTGAGGCTGCCCTGAGCGAAGGTGGTCGAGACGTCGTCGAGCAGCGTCCGCCGGCCGTAGCCGACGCCCAGATGTCGGAGTTCTATGCTCATGGTTCGGTCAATAGAGATTGCGGTTACGGACTACGACGAGAATCACCACCGGGATGCCCATCATGGCGGTCACGGTATTCACCGGAAGGGCGAGGCTCTTCGACAGCAGGTCGCAGACGAGCAGCAGCGCCGCACCCGCAAGCATCGAGGCGGGCATCAGCACCCGGTGGTCGGCCGCGGCGAAGAGCATCCGCGCCAGATGGGGCACGGCCAGCCCGATGAAACCCACCGGGCCGCAGAAGGCAGTGACCGTACCGGCCAGCAGGACGGTCGAGAGGAAGAGCATCGTCCGTGTGCGGACGATGTTGAGCCCCATCGTCCGGGCGTAGTTCTCGCCCAGCAGCAGCATGTTGAGCGGCTTGATGGAGGCCACCGAGAGGAGCAGTCCGGCGATGACGGAGGGCAGCAGAAACCACAGCTGCGCGGCCGTGACGTCGCCGAGCGACCCCATGGTCCAGATGACGAACGACTTGAGCGCCGCCTCGTTCGAAAGATACTGCAGGATTTCGACCAGCGAGCCGATGCCCGAGCCGAACATCATGCCGAGAATCAGAATCACCATGATGTCCTTGATGCGGCGTCCGACGGCCATCACGGCCAGCAGCACCAGCGCCGAACCGAGCCACGCCGCGCCGGCGACGCCGAGCGACTGGATGAACGAATGGTTGGCCACCCCCAGCAGCGGCGCCCCCAGCAGGAAAAGCGCCACGCCCAGGCTGGCGCCCGAGCTGACACCCAGCACGTAGGGCCCCGCCAGCGGATTGCGGAACAGCGTCTGCATCTGCAGGCCGCTGGCCGCCAGGGCCGCCCCGGCGAAGAGCGCCGTGATGGCCTTCAGCAGCCGGATTTTCAACACGATGTCGCGCGTCGAGGGGTCGCAGTCGCCCCCCGTGAAGGCGGCCCAGACATCGGCGGCCGGAAGATGCACCGACCCGAGAAAGAGGTCGGCGACCAGCAGCGCCAGCGTCAGCAGGCCGAGCAACAGGAAACAGAGCGTCGTACGCGACATGGGCTATTCGAGTTTTTTGTAGTAGAAGAGCGAATCGCTCCGTCCTTCGAAGATGCGGAGCAGGTCGGCCAGCACCCGGTCGGGATGGACGACGCCCGACTCCCAGAAGTCGGAGCCGCCGGCGGGCGTCTGGCGGCGGTTGTTGTTGAAGACGCGTCCGTCACGCACGGCCGGGACCGTCGCGAAGCGCGGATTCTGCGACGTGAGCTCGCGCAACGTGTTGGCCGCCCCCGTATTGAGCCAGTAGTCGGCCTGATTGGTCAGCAGGTAGGCCTCTTCGATTTCGACCGGAAGCGACGCATTGCCCGTGTTGCCCGAATAGACGAAACGGCCGCCCGCATCCTCGATGAGGCGCACCATGTAGCTCTTCGTCGAGGGGAGGTACCACGTATCGCGATAGGGCGTGTTGAGCATCACGGTGGGGCGCACGCCGGGCTTCACACCGTCACGCAGCGCCTCGTAGCGCGCGCAGGTCGCGTCGAAAAGTTCCCGCCCGCGCTCCATGCAGTCGGTCAGTTCGGCGATGACCATCATCCACTCGGCCTTGCCCAGCGGCGACTCCTCGACATAATCACCTATATAAATATAAGGGATGCCCAGCTCGCGGAGTTTGCCCGTGACGGCCGTATCCTCGCCCGCCACGCCGTAGAGCAACACCAGGTCGACCCGCATGGCCACCATCAGCTCGAAATTGAGGTTGGAGTCGAACCCCACGTCGCGCACCTCGCCGCATTGGCGGTGCGTGGCGACATATTCGTTGGCGATAAAATCGATGCCCGAGACCCCGACGATACGCTCCACCTCGCCCAGCAGGTCGAACATCGCCACAAAACTCGACGACATGCAGACCACCCGGCGGACCGGGGCCTCGACCACCTGTCCCGGGAAGCGGGCGGGCACGCGCTCGCCGTCACGCACGACATAGAGATACTGCACCTCGCCCGCCCCGCCCTGCCAGGGGTTGCGGACCGAGATGAGCGAGCTGCGGCTCCCCTCGCGGCTGCGGATATCGAAACCGGTCGCATGGCGGGGAGTATAGCGTTCGACCGTGAAATCGTCCGCGGAAAAGGGGTGGGATTCGCGGCAACCGACGGTCAAAAGGGCCATCCAGAGCAGCCCGAAGAGGAAAAATCGTTTCATATCGCACAAAAATAGAAAAAAATATTGCGAGAATGTGTTGTTTTGAAAAAAATATACTATATTTGCAGTCCCAAACCCGAGGTAATTGACTCGACCGGGTCAACCGAAGGGAGCGGGAAACGGTATCGGGGCGTAGCTCAGTCCGGTTAGAGTACACGTCTGGGGGGCGTGTGGTCGCTGGTTCGAATCCAGTCACCCCGACTGAAGAAAAGGCTTGACAATCATGTGATTGTCAAGCCTTTTTCGTTTCTGGCAGGCCGTTCGCGCAGGGGCTTCCGACCCCGTTTCTGCGGTATTTTGCGCGGGGTGTGTAAACCGTGGTGTAAACCAGGCTAAACAACAACCCCAGCAACCGCCCGGACACAGCGCAGCCACCGAACACCCAGCCTTTTCGGACCGGAAGGACACTCGGACATTCGGACAATAGACCCTCCCCGGCCATCCACCCTTTAACAAATACGCCCGGCGCATCTGCCATTTTTAAACAATCCGGCCCCTATTACTAATAATTTGTCATCCCGGGTTGCCGTTTTGCAAAAAATTGCTAATTTTGTAGCAACTGGCTAAAAAATCAACCTATGACACATCGCGAATTACTACTCGGAGACGAAGCTCTCGCACTGGGAGCCCTCCACGCGGGTCTGTCGGGCGTCTACGCCTACCCGGGTACCCCCTCGACCGAAATCACCGAATACATCCAGGGCCATCCCCTCGCCCGCGAGCGGGGCGTGCACTGCCTCTGGTCGACCAACGAAAAGACCGCCATGGAGGAGGCTCTCGGCATGTCGTTCGCCGGCAAGCGGGCGCTGGTCTGCATGAAGCACGTCGGCATGAACGTGGCAGCCGACGCATTCGTCAACTCCGGCATGACGGGCGCCAACGGCGGACTGGTTGTCGTGGCGGCCGACGACCCCTCGATGCACTCGTCACAGAACGAGCAGGATTCGCGTTTCTACGGCAAATTCTCGTTCATCCCCGTCTTCGAGCCCTCGTCGCAGCAGGAGACCTACGAGATGGTGCAGGAGGCCTTCGAATACTCGGAGCGCCACGGCATCCCGGTGCTGATGCGCCTGACCACCCGCATGGCCCATTCGCGCGCCGTTGTCGAGGTGAACGAGCCCAAGGCCCAGAACGAACTGCACTACCCCGCCCGGACGCGTCAGTGGGTGCTCATGCCGGGCAATTCGCGCGTCCGCTACAAGGCCCTCATCGAGGAGTATGCCGCCTGTGAGCGCGAGGCTGTCACGAGCCGCTTCAACCCCTGCACCGAAGGCAGCGACACCTCGATGGGTATCATCGCCTGCGGCATCGGCTACAACTACCTGATGGAGAACTATCCCGACGGATGCCCCTATCCGGTGCTCAAGATTTCGCAATACCCCGTCCCCACGGAGCAAATCCGCCGCATGGCCGAAAAGTGCTCCTCGCTGCTGGTCATCGAGGAGGGACAGCCGCTGGTCGAGGAGTCGCTGCGCGGCATCCTGCCCACGCCGCTGCCCATCCGCGGCCGCATGACGGGCGAGCTGCCCCGTACGGGCGAGCTGACGCCCGACTGCGTACGCGCGGCGCTCGGTCTGCCGCCGCTGGAGGCCCACGCCGCCAGCGAGATTGTCGTTCCGCGTCCGCCCGCCCTCTGCCAGGGATGCGGCCACCGCGACATGTACACGGCGCTCAAGGAGGTAGTCGAGGAGTTCGACCACGCCAAGGTCTTCAGCGACATCGGCTGCTACACGCTCGGCTGGCTCGCCCCGTTCCACGCCATCGACACCTGCGTCGACATGGGCGCCTCGATTACGATGGCCAAGGGTGCCGCCGATGCCGGCCAGCACCCCTCCATCGCCGTCATCGGCGACTCAACCTTCACCCATTCGGGCATGACGGGACTGCTCGACGCCGTGAACGAGCAGAGCCCCATCACCGTCATCATCTCCGACAACCTCACCACCGGCATGACGGGCGGTCAGGATTCGGCCGGCACGGGACGCCTCGAGCAGATTTGCGCCGGTATCGGCGTCGAGCCCGAGCACATCCGCGTGGTGGTGCCGCTGCCGCGCAACCGCGAGGAGATGAAGCGCATCATCCGCGAGGAGATTGCCTACCCCGGCGTGTCGGTCATCATCCCGCGCCGCGAATGCATCCAGACGGCCAAACGTCACAACGCCAAGAAATAACCGCATCCGGAGCACGGCATCGGACGGTCCGTCCGGACGGTGCCGCAACCGGGACAAAACGAAGAGCAACCCATGAAAAAAGACATCATACTTTCGGGCGTCGGCGGACAGGGCATCCTCTCCATCGCCGCCATCATCGGCAAGGCGGCCCTCAACGAAGGGCTCCGCATCAAGCAGGCCGAAGTCCACGGCATGAGCCAGCGCGGCGGCGACGTACAGTCGAACCTGCGCATCAGCTCCGAGACCATCGCTTCGGACCTCATCCCGCAGGGAGGGGCCGACATCATCATCTCGCTCGAACCGATGGAGGCGCTGCGCTACCTGCCGTGGCTCTCGGCCGACGGCTGGGTCATCACCAACACCACCCCCTTCGTCAACATTCCGAACTATCCGGAAAGCGAGGCGCTCGAGGGTGAACTGAAGCGTCTGCCCCACGTCGTGGCGCTCGACGTCGATGCGCTGGCCCGCGAGGCGGCTTCGCCCCGCGCGGCGAACATCGTGCTGCTGGGTGCCGCCGCGCCGTTCCTGGGCCTCGAGGCCGAGAAGCTCGAGCAGGGCATCCGCGACATCTTCGCACGCAAGGGCGACGCGGTGGTCGAGACCAACCTCGCGGCCTTCCGCGCCGGATACGAACACGCACTCAAAACGGCACAGCGATGAACATCCCCTTTGAACCCTCCGTGCTCGACTCCGCGCTGGAGCGCATGGACATCGCCGACATCGCCCAGGCGACCATCCGCCAGTCGGGCGACATCGCACGACTGATGGAGCAGGCCACCGGAACGGAGTTTATCCACCTCGAGATGGGTGTTCCGGGGCTTCCGCCCGAACACATCGGCGTCGAAGCCGAATGCGAGGCGCTCCACCGCGGCGTGGCGTCGCAGTATCCCAACATGTACGGCATCGCCCCGCTCAAGGAGGAGGCTTCGCGCTTCATCCGCGCCTTCCTCGACATCGAGGTCGACCCGCGGGGCTGCATCCCCACCGTCGGCTCGATGCAGGGGAGCTTCACCCTCTTCCAGCTCTGCTCGCAGCTCGACCCCAAGCGGGACACGATTCTCTTCATCGACCCCGGATTCCCCGTACAGCGCAGCCAGACGCGCATCCTGGGCATCCCGAGCGTCTCGTTCGACATCTACGACTACCGTGCCGAGAAGCTGGGGCCCAAGCTCGAGAGCTTCCTGCGCGAGGGCAACATCGCCGCCATCGTCTACTCGAACCCCAACAACCCGGCGTGGATTTGCCTCACGGAGGATGAGCTGCGCACGGTGGGCGAGCTGGCGACCAGGTACGACGCCGTGGTCATCGAGGATTTGGCCTACCTCTGCATGGACTTCCGCAAACCGCTGGGCCGCCCCTTCGAGGCGCCCTTCCAGGCGACGGTGGCCCGCTACACGAAGAACTACATCCTGATGCTCTCGGCCTCGAAAATCTTCAGCTACGCCGGCCAGCGCATCGCCATCGCGGCCATTTCCGACGGACTCTTCCACCGCGAATACCCCGAACTGCGCCGCCGTTACGGCATCGCACGGCTGGGCGACGCCTATGTGCTGACGTTCCTCTACGCCGCCTCGTCCGGCACGAGCCACTCGGCGCAGCACGCCCTGGCGGCCATGTTCCGCGCAGCGGCCGACGGACGGCTCAACTTCGTCGACGAGACGTCGGAGTATGCCCGCCGGGCCCGTCTGACCAAGGAGACCTTCACGCGCCACGGCTTCCGCATCGTCTACGACCACGACCTGGGCGAGCCGGTGAGCGACGGCTTCTTCTACACCATCGGCTACGGCTCGCTGTCGAGCGCCGAGCTGCTGCGCGAGCTGCTGCTCTACGGCATCTGCGCCATCTCGCTCACCTCGACGGGCAGCCAGCAGCCCGGCATCCGCGTCTGCATCTCGCAGATGAACCGCCCCGAACAGTTCGAGCAGCTCGAGGAGCGGCTCGCACGCTTCGAGCGCGACCACCAGTAACCGACCGTACGGAGGCGGACGTCCCCGGTGGACGTTCCGCCTCCGCCGTCGAAAATCGAACCAAAAACACAAGAGAGACTCATCCGCAATGAAATACACGACAGCCGCCGAGGCGGTGCGCCTCATCCAATCCCACAGCAGCGTCTACATCCAGGGCAGCACCTCGATTCCCGAAACGCTGGTCCGCGCCATGGCCGACCGCGCCGGGGAGCTCACCGACGTGAAGGTCTACTCGGCATTCGCCGTGGGAGCCTTCGACGCCCCCTACTGCCAGCCCGAGAACCGGGAGAGCTTCCTGGTCAACAGCCTCTTCGTGGCCAACAACATCCGCCGCTGGCTCGCCGAGGGCTACGGACAGACCATTCCCGCCTTCCTGGGCGAGATTCCCGCCATGTTCCGCGACGGAACGCTGCCGGTCGACGTGGCACTGCTCAACCTTTCGTGCCCCAACGAGGAGGGATACTGCTCGTTCGGCGTCTCGGCCGACCTGGCCGTCTCGGCCGCGGAGTGCGCCCCTACGCTCATCGGCCAAATCAACAAGGCGATGCCCTTCTCCTATGGTGACGCCGTGATTCACATCTCGAAGCTGGCGGCCGCCGTCGAGGTCGACGACCCGCTGGTCGAGGTGCCGACGGCCGTGCCGACCGAGGTGGAGCGCCGCATCGGCAACTACATCGCCGAGATGATTCCCGACGGTGCGACGCTCCAGATTGGCGTGGGCGGCATTCCCAACGCCGTGCTGGCGGCCCTCAAGGACCACAAGCACCTGGGTCTGCACACCGAGGCGATGACCGACGGCGTGCTGCCGCTCATCGAGAGCGGCGTCATCGACAACTCGCTGAAGAGCGTCATGCCGGGCATCAGCGTAGCGTCGCTGGCTCTGGGTTCGCGGCGTCTGTACGACTACATGGACTACTGCAAGGAGCTGGTGATGAAGGATGTGGCGTGGACCAACGACCCGTTCCGCATCCGCCAGAACCCCAAGGTGATGGCCATCAACTCGGCCGTCGAGGTGGACCTCACGGGCCAGGTGTGCGCCGATTCGGTCGGCACGCGCATCATCTCGGGCGTCGGCGGGCAGCACGACTTCATGTACGGCGGCGCGCTCTCGGAAGGGGGCCGCACCTTCATCGCCATCCCCTCGACCACACCCAAGGGGGCGTCGAAAATCAAGGCGCTGCTCACGCCGGGCGCCGGCGTGGTCACCACGCGCCACATGGTACAGAACATCGTCACCGAGTACGGCGTGGCGCAGCTGCGCGGCCGCAACCTAGCCGAGCGCGCACGGGCGCTCATCGACATCGCCCATCCTTCGGTCCGCGAAGAGCTGGAGCGGGAGGCGGCAGAGCGCTTCGGATACTCGTTCCTGCGCCTGAAACACTGAGCGGGTCGGCGGCCGGTCCGGCGTGAACGGACAAGGTGAGGACGGATACGGACCGCCGCCGCCCGCGTAAACCACTCAAAGAGAGAGAAGGGGGAGTATCGGTTCTGTTCCGACACTCCCCCCCCCTTGTTATTTCCGAAGGGTACCCTCTGTGCCGCCGACCGGGCCGTGCCCGGCAGGGACAGGCACGGCTGGAATGAACTCGACAGGAATGAGCCCGGCTGGAATGAGTTCGACAGAAACGGGGCCCAAGGCGCAGGACACGGCACGGGAGCCTCAGGTCGCCGGGTCCCGACGGGCGGAGCCTCTCCGCCGCCGGTCCATCGCACCGTGTAGGCCCCTTCGTTTCGGAAATCCGCCTCGGATTCCTATCTTTGCATCCGTAACCGCAAAACGAGAGACCCCATGCGCTGGCAATACCTCTTCTTCGACCTCGACGGCACGCTGACCGACCCCATGCTGGGCATCACCCGCTCGGTGCAGTACGCCCTGCGCCACTTCGGCATCGAGGTGACCGACCTGAGCACGCTCTGCCCCTTCATCGGACCGCCGCTCAAGGACTCCTTCCGCGAGTTCTACGGCATGGACGACGCCCGGGCCGAGGAGGCCATCGCCCTCACCCGCGAATACTTCGCCCCGAAGGGCATCTTCGAGAACGAGCTCTACGCGGGAATCCCCCAACTGCTTGAGGCATTGCGCCAGGGTGGCGCACGGATAGCCATGGCCACCTCGAAACCCGCCCCCTTTGCCCGCCGGATTGCGGAGCACTTCGCCATCGACCGCTACTTCGACCTCATCGAGGGGAGTACGCTCGACGGCACGCGCACGACCAAGAGCGAGGTGCTGCGGCTGGCCATCGAGGGGCTGGGAGTCACCGACCCCGCGCAGGCGGTGATGGTGGGCGACCGCCGTTTCGACATCGAGGGGGCCGCCGCCACGGGTATCGAGTCCATCGGGGTGCTCTACGGCTACGGCTCGCGCGAGGAGCTCGAGCAGGCGGGAGCCACCCACATCGTCGCCGACGTCGGGGAGCTGGGCCGGCTGCTGCTCGGCAGCCGGAAGTAAAACCGGGAGCAACTCCGGGAGGGACCCCACCGCGACCGACCTTGCGCCCGCCCTCGGGAGCATCACGACGGGCGGAAGCCGCCGAAGGGATTCGAAGCCCTCTCGTCCCGCTCCGACCTCGCGAAAAAGCAACCAAAATCCGACAGAGATACCTTGCACAAGGCCTCCGGTTCTGCAGAAACCGGAGGCCTTTTCGTTGCCGCACGGAGGCTCGGGTTCGCAGGCCCGGAGCTCTTTCGTTGCCGCACGGAGGCTCGGGTTCACAGGCCCTGAGCCTTTTCCTTGCCGCACGGAGGCTCGGGTTCGCAGGCCCCGGAGCTCTTTCGTTGCCGCGCGGAAGCTGCGGCAGGCAAGCGCCGAATCCTGCCCGCCCCGCCGCGAAGCGCTCATCGCCCGATGCTGTCGGCCGCGATGCTCCGCCCCTCATGCCGGAAGCGGATGGCGGGCTCCATCTGCTCGATGCGGCCGTCGCTCATGCGCACCCGCCAGCTCGGCGCCTGGAAGAGCTCCCGCCAGAGCCGTCCGTCGTCCCAGAGCGAGGTGACGTAGCGGAGCCTCAGAACGGGCAGCGTATCGCGCAGCGCAACGTCGAGGCCGACGATGCCCTCCGTCCCCGAGAGAAAGCTCCGGAACTCGGGCATATGCCGCCGCACCGAAGGCTCCCGGACCTCGGGGAAGGGAACCTCGTAGAGAGCCTTGGGATGGAGCCGGTCGTCGCCCCAGCGCGCGCTGTTGAGGCTGAAGGGGCCCGAAAGGCGCGACGCCTCGTCGAACATCCGCGCCAGGAACTCGCCGCGCGGCACCTCGCCGAGCCGCACACACTCCGCCAGGCGGAAGCCAGGCGCCACCCGCTGCTCACCCCCGGGCCCGCGCAACACCGTCTCGCGGGCCTCGATGACCTCACCGAGTCGCTCCTCGGTAAGACCTGCCGACGGAAGCGCATAGAGCGTCACCCGGACCGGGCAGGCAAACTCCGACTCGAACCCGCATACGCCGCCGAGGAGGCGGAGCTGATGCTCGAAGAGGGCGATGTCCGTCCGGTCGTGGAGCCCCTCGACCCCCAGCTGCCAGCAATCGAGGCGGGCGACATCGGCCGCCGGAGCGAAGAACTGCGCCGTGACGGGGGTGAAGATGGCCTCGAGAATCCGCTCCGGAGCGGTCCGCGACGGGTCGTAGATCACCTCGACGGCGTGGCGCCGCACGAAGGTCCTCACGCCGCAGACGCCCTCGATGCGCTGCATCCGCGCGGCAAAGGCCTTCGACGAACCGTAGCACTTGATGCTGCGGAGCCCCTCGATTTCGTAGATCTGCAGCGGGATGTCGGCCCGTGCGGCCTCACCCCACCGCTCGTCGATGGTCGGCAGTTCGAAACGCCCGCCGCACCACAACGCGGCGAGGAAGAGCGCAACGGCCGTCAGGGCCGGCAGCCACCGCAACCGGCGGCGTCCGCCGACACTCAGCGCCCCGACCGGGCAGGCGGCAAGGCAGTCGCCGCACATCGTGCAGTCGATATGCGCAACGCGATGCTCCGAGCATACGGCAATACCGTAGGGACAACGCCGCATGCAATGGCGGCAGCCGTTGCACAAGGCGGCGTTGCGGCGCACGTGGAGCAACGGGACAAAGCAGCCGCGCAGCAGGAGCAGCTCCCACAGCGCCCCGCCCACGCAGAGGAGCACGAGCACCCAGAACCAGGCACGCGGAACGCCCCACGCCGCGAGCCCCCACGCCACAAGGGCCGCCGCCACGACGAGCGGCCACTGGCGGAAGAGGTTGGCCGCCGCACCCAGCGGGCAGACATAGCGGCACCAGAACATCCCGACGCAGAGGCTCCCCGCAAGCAGCACGGCGAGCATTGCGAGCGACATCCACAGCACGCTCTCGCCCCCGAAGCCGGTCGCGACGGCATAGTAGGGGTCGAGCTTGCGGCAGAAGAGTTCGCTCGACGAGAGGGTGAAGTAGAAGACCGTGAAGAGCAGCGCATACTTGAGCGTGCGGAGCAGCCGGTCGGCAACGCCGCCCGGCCGCGGGTCGCGTCGCACTCCGAGCCGCGCACCCAGCCGCCCCAGCCACCCGGCGACAGTCCCCACGGGGCACAGATAGCCGCAGAAGAGTTTGGCGAAGAGCACCACGCCCACGGCCAGCGCAAGCCCCATGGCAATCTGGAGCATCGACATCGAGCAGGCCAGCGTGCCGTTGGCCAGGTAGGAGCCCAGGGCCTGCAGACCGCCGAAGGGGCAGTAGGCCTCGACGTCGGCCGCAACGCCGTTGCCGAAGGCGTAAAAGAGGGTCGCCGCAAGGGCGAGCAGCACGCCCCACTGCAGCAGCAGTTTCGGAAGGTTGGGTTGTCGTTTCATCGGTTGTCGTTCCTGTTTCGGCAATGCGCATCCGGCGGAGCCTCCGCGCAGCCGCCATACCGCTCCCGGCCCCGGCATGCCACCGGGCGGCCGGAGTGGAGAGGCTTCGGCCGCTGCCCGGCACCGGCCGGACGCACTCACGGTTCTAAAGGTACGCAATATTCGGCTCCCGGCCAAAAATCTGGTCCCGCAAAGCGTCGCGGGCACACGCCGCAACGGCGCTGCAGCGCTGCGGAGGGGCACCCGGCCAGAAAAACGGGGCCGGCAGGAGGTGTTTCCCGAAAATTTGACCTACTTTTGTGGCGGACAACAACACATAACGCATGGAATGGCTCGGTAATCTGTTCGTCGAACACTCGGCCCTGCAGGCCGTCGTCGTGATTTCGCTCATCTCGGTCCTCGGCATCGGGCTGGGCAAAATCCGCATTGCGGGCATCTCGCTCGGCACGGCCTTCATCTTCTTCGTCGGCATCCTGGCCGGTCACCTCGGGCTGTCGCTCGACCCCTCGATGCTCATCTACGCCGAAAGTTTCGGTCTGATACTCTTCGTCTATGCGCTCGGGCTGCAGGTCGGCCCCGGATTCTTCAGCTCGCTGCGGGCCGACGGCATGCGTCTGCTGCTGCCGGCCATCGGACTGGCGCTGCTGGGCACGGCGCTGGCCGTGGGGATGAGCTACGCCTTCGGCGTCTCGATGCCCGACATGTCGGGGATTCTCTGCGGAGCCACGACCAATACCCCGGCGCTCGGTGCCGCACAGCAGACTCTCCAGCAGTTGGGGCTCGACGCCAACGGGGCGGCGCTGAGCTGCGCACTGACCTACCCGCTCGGCGTGGTGGGCGTCATTCTGGCCATCGTCTTCGTGCGGAAGCTCTTCGTCCGGCCGTCGGACCTGCCCAAACCCGACGCCCAGCACAAGAAGGATGTCTTCATCGCCAGCTACCATGTGACCAACCCCGCCATCTTCGGCAAGAGCGTCCACGACGTCGCCGTCCACAGCCACCACCGCTTCGTCATCTCGCGCATCTGGCGCGACGGCAAGGTCTCCATCCCCACCTCGGACAAGACGCTCCAGCAGGACGACATCATCCTGGTGGTCACCACCCCGGCCGATGTCGACGCGCTGCGGATGATTTTCGGCGAACAGGAGCAGAAGGACTGGAATACGGGCAAAATCGACTGGAACGCCATCGACAGCCAACTCATCTCGCAGCGCATTCTGGTCACGCGCCCCGAAATCAACGGCAAGAAGCTCTCCTCGCTGCGGCTGCGCAACAACTACGGCATCAACATCAGCCGCGTCTACCGCTCGGGCGTGCAGCTGCTGGCGACGCCCGACCTGACGCTCCAGCTGGGCGACCGGCTGACGGTCGTGGGCGAGGCGGCGGCCATCCACAACGTCGAGAAAATCCTCGGCAACGCCGTCAAGAGCCTCAACGAACCGAATCTGGCGGCCGTCTTCATCGGACTCATCCTCGGCCTGGTGCTGGGAAGCATCCCCGTCAGCATCCCGGGCATCAGCATCCCCGTGAAGCTGGGTCTGGCCGGAGGCCCCATCATCGTGGGCATCCTCGTGAGCACCTTCGGCCCGCGGTTCCACATGATTACCTACACCACGCAGAGCGCCAACCTGATGCTCCGCGCACTGGGACTCTCGATGTATCTGGCCTGTCTGGGGCTCGACGCCGGAGCCCACTTCTTCGAGACGGTCATGCGGCCCGAGGGGGCCCTGTGGCTGGCGCTGGGTTTTGCCATCACCTTCGTCCCGACGGTCCTCGTGGCCATCTTCTCGCTGCGTGTGCAGCGGCTCGACTTCGGCTCCATCTCGGGGCTGCTCTGCGGCAGCATGGCCAACCCCATGGCGCTCAACTACGCCAACGACACCATCGAGGGCGACAATCCGTCGGTTTCATATGCCACGGTCTATCCGGTCTGCATGTTCCTGCGGGTCATCATCGCCCAGGTCATCCTGATGCTCTTCCTCTGACGCGGCGCACCGCCCCACCCTCCCGGGCAGGCAACCCGCAGGCCATACGACATGACACGGCCCCGGTCTCTTCATTCGAGACCGGGGCCGTTCGGTTCAACTCCGCCGGCCGGCGGGAGCGCCCGGGCACGGAATCAATCGTGCGGCGCCGAATCGGAGGCTCCGGGCCAGCCCGAGTCGGACGAAGAGGCCCCCGCGGCCTGCGGCGCGGCATCGCCGTCGGCCGGGGCCGACGAGGCGGAAGAGGATGCGCCGCCGAGCCGGCCGAGGTCGCTGCCGGCCGGATTCTGGAAGACCCTCAGCCCGAATTCGGGAATGACGGCCAGCACGTGGTCGAAGACATCGGACTGGATGCGTTCGTAGGCGACCCATTCGACCGTATTGGTGAAGAAGTAGAGCTGCATGGGAAGACCCGTCTCGGTGGGCTGCATCTGCCGCACCATGAGCGTCATGTCCTGATTGACGGGGACCTCGGCGCGCAGGTAGCGCTCGAGATAGGCGCGGAAGATCCCCAGATTGGTCTGGTGCAGACCGTTGATTTTCCACGAACCGGGAGCGATGCCGTGGGCGGCGTTGTACTCGTCGACGCGCTGCTGCGTCGAGTCGATGTAGTCGCGCAGCAGGTCGATTTCGCGGTAGCGGGCCAACATGTCGGGGGTGCAGAAGCATACGCTCGTCATGTCGATATTGACCGAACGCATCACCCGCCGGCCGCCCGACTGCTGCATGCCGCGCCAGTTCTGGAACGAGTCGCTCACCAGCAGATAGGGAGGCAGCGTGACGATGGTATTGTCCCAGTTGCGGATTTTGACCGTCGTGAGCGACACCTCCTCCACCGTACCGTCGGCCCCGTACTTGGGCATCGTAATCCAGTCGCCGACCTGGAGCATGTCGTTGGCCGAGAGCTGGATGCCCGAGACGAATCCGAGGATGCTGTCGCGGAAAATCAGCATGATGACCGCCGCCGAAGCACCCAGACCCGTGAGCAGGAAGGCGGGCGACTTGTCGAGCAGAATCGAGACAATCAGGATGGCGCATATCATCATGACGATGCCCTGGCCGGTCTGCTGCAGACCCTTGATGGGTTTGTTCTGCCAGGCCGGACGGTTCGAGACTATCTGGAAGGCCGCACAGATAAGCGCATTGACCAGCCGGAAGAAGGCGACCACCATGACTATCTCCAGCAGACGCATCGTCAGGCGTTCGGCCTCGGGACCGATGAGCACCGCAGGCGTGACGCTGTAGAGCAGAATGACTGCCGAAAGTTGGCAGAGGCGGTCCATCACGTTGTCGCCGAAGAGCACGTCGTCCCACTTGACGCGTGTCCGCGAAACGATGTGACGCATGCCGCGCACCAGCAGCAGCCGGCACAGCAGGTAGAAGAGCAGCGCCAGAAGCACCATCAGCAGGAATGCTGCCCACTGCTCGGCGCCGGCTTCGGGTTCGAATCCCAGGCGGACGAGCAGGGCGTCGACCCATTGTTTGACAAGTTGTTCCATAGTCGTTCGATTTATCGGTTTACCGGCAAAAACCGGGCTGAAATTCGGTTCGGGCGCTCATCCGCGCATGAAACCCGACCGCTGCGGGCGCGTCGGCGAGGGGAGCGCATCCGCCAAGGAGGGCTCAGCGCTGCCCCAGGGCGGGAAGCAGCATCGGCACCTCCGATTCGAAGTTGGGCGTCAGGACACCCTTGCCCAGAGCCTCACGCAGTTCGTCGACACTCCAGAAACGGCCGCCGTCGAGTTCGCTGCTGGGCCGCACCTCGCCGTCGTAACGGCAGCGGTGGATATAGACCAACTCCCGTTCGCGCTCCGAACGGAAAACGTAGCTCCGCACGAACTCGGCCCGGAAGTCCTCGAGCCCCAGCTCCTCGCGCGCTTCGCGCCGCAGCGCCTCGTCGACCGTCTCGCCCCAGGCCACATGGCCGCCCACGGCCGTATCCCACCGCCCGGGCTGGATGTCCTTCCACGCGGGCCGTTTCTGGAGGTAGAGACGCCCCTCGGCATCGAACAGGTGGAGATGCACCACCGGATGGAGCAGCATCGAGCCGCCGTGGCATTCGCGTCTGAGTGCCGAGCCGATGACCTGCCCCGACTCATCGACCACGGGAAAAAGTTCCTCGCCGTTGTCGTGCATCTCCGCCGCGGCGGAGTTCGTCCGATTGTTCTTTTCCATATCAAATTGTTCCTTGTTCAGTTGCCGGAATCCGGTACCCGAGGTCCAATGTCCGAAGTCCGAAGTCCAATGTCCGGTGTCCGGCAAACCCGGTGTCCGGCATGCCATGCTGCCCTGTCCGCCGCCGCACGGTCACCGGCGGCTACCGGCGGGACGACGTCCTGCACGCTTCTGCGGCGGCAGCCCGCTCCCCGCGGGCGGATATGAAACCGGCACGAAGGCGTCGTCGGTGCGCGCATCCGTGCCGGTTGTCTTTCACTGCGGCCTACAGCCGGGGGCCCGACTCGCGGGGTTGTCCCACCTCGTAGCCCAACGTACGCATCCACTCGACGGTCTCGGCGTCGACCTGGTCGTTGCGGTCAATCCAGCGACGCTCCTCAATCAGACGCGCCTTGTGCTCCTCGAGCGCCCGGTTGATGGGGAAGTCGGGCTTCGGAAGTTCTCGCGACGCCGCACGCCGCGACGGGCGGATGGTGCGGTCGAAGACGTCGCGCTGCGTCGGACGACGCGCCCCCTCCCACTTGAAGCCCTTGAGTTCGAGCGACTGCTCCTCGGGGACCTTGTCCAACGGATAGATGGTCCAGACGGGATTGATGCGGTAGATGATGTCGACCACCTGCTTCTCCTCGAAGAAGAAGGAGATATTGCCGCTGTCGAGCACCATCACGCCGGTCACCTCGCCACCCTCGCCATCCTGCATGTAGTAGATGGTCTGGGCATTGCCGTCGACATCGTTGCGGTAAATCTGGTTGTCGCGGAAGTAGGCCGTCATCTCCTTGCCCGCCACCTGGTTGTAGTGGAGCGTATCGATTTCGCTCGACATCATGGGGCTGCCGACGAACTCGGCACGCGTGAGCTGGCGGTTGGCCGTATAGACATCCATCACGTCGGAGACCACCTGGTTGTTCTCGTTCCAGAGCACGGGCGAAAGGTAGAGGTGGATGGTCGAATCGCGGCTGGTGGCGGTGAGCGAGTCGCACACCGACTGGAAGTCGGAGCGGTAAATCCGCACGTTGCGGAAGGCCTTGACAAGGCGGTACATGCTGTCGACCTCGACGGCAAGCGTATCGGTGCCCGCAAGCGAGTCGAGCGAATCGACGGGCATCGTCTCCTGCCCGTGAAGCCCCAGCGAGTCCTGCTGCAGCGAATCCGCACCGCGGCCGGCGAGCGAATCATTCGTCGCGGAGGCGAGCCCCAGCAACGAGTCGAGCTGCCACAGTTCCGTCGAATCGAGCCGCGGCGTCTTGCCCTTGCGCACGGCGCGCTCCAGACGCTCGCGCAGCTTCTTTTCGACCTTCTCGCGGCGGGCAAGCAGGCGCTTGCGCTCCTTCTCCTCCTGGGCCTTCACCTGAGCGACACGCTTGGCCTTGCGCTTGGCGGCTATCTCCTCCAGAATCTTCTGCTTCGCCTCGTTGGCCGCCGCCTTGCGCGCTTCGCGCTCCTTGCGGGCCTCCTCCTTGCGCTGCGCCTTCAGCTGCGCGGGGGTCAGCTGCGCGGTATCGGCCGCCAAAGAATCGGCCGCCAAAGAGTCGAGCCCCTTCACCGCAGCCCCGAGCGAATCGGCCACCACGGAATCGACACCCCGGGGAGCCTCCGCAGGGGCAGGGGAAACGCCTCCGAGCGAATCGGGTGCACTCTTGCCCAGCTGCTCCTCGACCTGACGGGCGGCCCGACTGCGGCGCCCGTCGGCATGGCGGGCAAGCGAATCGGGGGCCTCGGTCGCACGGAGCCGTGCGGAGCTCTCGCGGGCCGCACGCAGCGAATCGGCCGCAGCGTTGGCACGCGCCAGCGCGGCGAGCGAATCGGCACGGGCCGCCTCGGCAGCTGCGGCCGCTTCGGCCGCATCGAGCGAAAGGGTCCGCGTGAAGAGGTAGATGGAGTCGCTGCGCATGAAGAGCGAATCGCCCTGCGAGAGGTCGTAGTTGATGATGGCCGGACGGCGCGTGAGGAAGGCGTTGCCGGGCTCCTTCCAGTATTCGCCGTAGTCGCCGAAGGCGAGGTTCTTGTGCTCCGTATCGTCGAGCTGGATGTCATGCCGCAGAATGGCATGGCCCTGCGGGCGGTAGTAGTCGATGCTGTCGCTCCAGACCTCCTGCTTCTCGGTGAGGATGTAACCGTTGCGCGTGACGGCATAGAGCGTGTCGGCCTGGGTGTAGCGGCCGCGGTCGGCATAGAGGTAATCCCCTTCGCGGTTCCAGATATGGGTGCGGTCGAAGAAGTAGGCGTTGTCGGTGGCCATGTTGTAGACCACCGAGTCACCGCGCAGCTGGTATTCGTCGTTGCGCATCTCGACGCGGTCGACGCAGACCAGCTCCTTCGCGTCGGCATAGTAGTAGCCGCGCTCGGCCTCGAGCAGGTTTTCGCGGTTGACGAGCACGCCGCCCCCGTCGAACTCGCCCACGTTGTCGAGCGTGTTGAAGAGGAAGCTGTAGGTATAGAGCGTCGCGTCGCCGTCGACCACCTTGATGATGTCCGAGAAGACCTGCGCCTCGTTCACCTCGCCGTCGTAGAGGGCGCGGTCACCGTAGATATAGGTCGTGTTCTTGTTGATGAGCACGTTGCCGAAGAACTCGATGCGCATGTCCGAATAGCGCACGGCACTGTCGCACGTGATAACCGCGCCGTTGTGCTGCGCGGCGAAGTTGCCCACCAGGAAGATGACCGAATCGCCCGGGGCCACGGGGCCCGAGACGTCGGACTTGAGGTTGATGATTTTCATCTCGCCCTCCGCGTCGGGCTGCGCCGGAGCGCCTCCCCGGGCGAAGAGGAATCCTGCGACGACGACCGCCGCTGCTATGGAAAGTAACGTGCGCACGGTCCCGAGGCTATTTTACCCAATGTTTGTTCTCGAAGGCTCCGTCGCGGAATTCGGGGTCGATGTAGACATACATGCCGTCGATTTTCTTGGTGAGCCACTCGCGGAAGGCCTTCTCCTGCTTGGCCGCAAGGGCCATCTCCTCCAGCCGCAGGTAGTCCTCGTTGAGCGAGGCGACGTGCGTCGGGATTATCTGCACCAACTTGACCACCTTGGCCATCTGGTTGCCCAGCATGTCCTCCGTGAGGTAGGCTCCCGAAATCTCGCCCACGTGGAGGCGAATCAGGGCGTTGTAGTCGTCGAGGCTCTTGTAGCGGCCGAAGTCCTCCTTGAGGAACTTCGTCACGGTGAGCTTGGCGTCGAAGGCGTTGAAGCGCTCCAGCACGTCGTGGTTCGAGACGATACCGCCGTTCATCTTCGACGAGGCGTCGTCCGAATAGCGCAGGGCGGCCTGCTCGAAGGTAATCGAGTCGCGGCGGATTTCCGTCACCAGGCTGTCGAGGAAGTTCAGCTCCGACGAGAGCTCCTCGGTCGTATAGACCGGACGCAGCAGGATGTGGCGGAAGCGGTAGAGGTTGCCGCGCTTCTCGAGGTACTGGATGATGTGGAATCCGAACTGGGTTTCGACCACCTCGGATATCTGGCCGGGCTTGAGTTCGGCCAGTGCGTCGGCGAATGCCTGGTCGAGGCTGGCCAGCGGCGTGGGTTCCATCTCGCCGCCGCGCATGGCCGTACCCGGATTCTGCGAATACATGCGGGCCAGGTTCTCGAACTTGGCCTGCCCGGTGATGACGCGCTCGCGCAGGTCGAGCAGACGCTCGCGCGTACGCTGCTTGGCCTCGGTCATCGACTTGGGGAAGCGCGTAATCTGCGCATAGACGAACTGGTCGGCGATGAGCGGAAGGCTGTCCTTGTCGATTTGCTTGTAGTAGCGCTCCACCTCGCCCGGGATGATGGTCACCTTGTTGACCACCTCGGCCTGCATGCTGCTGGCATAGGCCTGCTCCTCGTAGCGCTGGCGCAGGATTTCGCGCAGGTTGAAGATGGGCATGTGGTGCTTGGCCTCGAGCTTCGGGATGGAGCCCTCCTCCTCAATCATGTTCTGCAGCTGCTCCTCGACGCGCGTCTGGATGTCGGCCGAACTGATGTCCACCGAGTCGATGAGCGCCTGGTTGTAGAGCAGTTTCTGGGTGAGCAGCGCCTCGAGCGCCTCGTTGTGGGGGTCGCGGTCGGTCGTATAGCCTTCGGCCAGACGCTGGGCCACCATGTTGCGCGCATATTCGTCGACCTCCGAATAGAGAATCGACGAACTGCCCACCACGGCCACCACCTTGTCGAGCATCACCTGCTGTTTCTGGGCCCGGAGCCCGGCTGCGGCAAAGAGCATGACCGTCAGCAGCAAAATCTTTTTCACCATATCGTGTATCCTGTTTTCTTCATTCAAATCTGTTTCACGTTCGCGGCACCCCGGACCGCACGACGCCCCGGGATTGCCCGGAACCATGGCCCGGCGGCACGCCGCTCCGCCCCTCCGCTCACTTTCCGGCCTCCGCCTCCGTCTCGGGGACCTGCACCTCCTGCTCGGCCACCGCCCGGTCGTAGAGCTCCTCCTCGTGGCGGCGGATGATTTCGCCCTGGCGCTGGTTGAAGAGGATGCGGCGGATGGTCCCGCGGACCTGCTCGAGCGGCGCGGTCTCACCCGCACGGCAGACCCCTTCGAGCTGGAAGTAGTAGCGCGACGCGCGGTCGTGCATCTCCTGCACGCCGGTCGAGGCAAGCAGCGCATCGTAGTTCTGCGTACGCAGCGTCGGCAGGTGGCTCAGGAACTCCTGGAAATCGACCCACTTGCCTGCAAAGTCGGTCACCTCGAATTCGTTCTTGGCGCAGATGTCGCGGAAATCCTGCTGCTGGGCCGGGCCGGTCGACGACATGAGGCTCCGCAGCTTCTGCGACTGGCGGTATCCGACCGGGAAGCGGACGATGCGGCCCCGCACCAGCGTCCGGTCGAGGCGGTAGTCGCTCTTGTGGGCGTTGTAGTAGGCGGCAATCTCCCCGGCCGTGAAGGCCGTATCGAGGTTGCGGTCGACGTAGTGCTGCTCGAGCTTGCGGATGAGCAGCGCCTGACGGTAGGCCTCCACCTGCTTTTCGATACCGGCCACCGAATCGGAGAAGAGCACCCCGGCCTCGTCGAGCTTGAGCTGCTTCTTCACCCAGCGGTCGATGAAAAGTTTCATGAAGGCCACGCTGTCCTTGCCCGAGACGCCCCGGGGAAGGTTCGCGACGGCTTCGCGCATGCGCAGTTCGTGCTCGCCGGCACGGGCAAGCACGGCATCGCGGTTGAAGACGCCGGGGGTCTCCTGGCATCCCGCGACGGAAACGAGCAACGCCAGAAGCGCTGTTTTGAGCGAGAAACGTTTCATCGAGAAGGCAAAGATACGGTTTTTACCCGTAACTAACGCACCGGCCGCGCAGATTATTACGCCGCGCGGCTATTTTTCTCCTCGCGCGAAAGCATGGCGAGGGCACGCCAGACCATGTAGCCCGAAACGAGGAAAACGAGCAGCGAGAGGATGTACACCAGCGTATAGACCGTCCGGTTGCCAATCATTTCGGTCAGCATCATGTTTTCGCGGCCGAGGGCGAGCAGCAGGTAGGCCACGCCGTTGTTGAAGGCGTGGAGAATGATGGCGGGCCAGAGCGATGCCGTGCGGATATAGACGAACCCGAGGATGAGTCCCATCACCACGGCATTGACCATCACCGCCGGGTAGAGATGCACCACGCCGAAGACGACCGACGAGATGAGCCATGCGGCCACCACGCCGTAGCGCGCACGGGTCGATTCGAGCAGCACGCCGCGGAAAATCACCTCCTCGAAGAGCGGGGCCATCACCACCAGCGTCAGCAGCGACCACACGCCGCGGCCATAGACGTTGGGCACCTGCGGCAGCAGCTTCATGAGGGGTTCGATGACCAGCGAGGTGGCGAAGACGAAGAGCACGCCCCAGAGCAGCAGCACCGGGTCGAGCCCCCGCAGCGAGAAGCGCGCCACGATGCGCGGGCCGCCACGGCGGGCCCGGTAGATGAGGAAGGCGACCAGCGTGAAGGCCATCGCCACGAAGTAGGTCAGCGCATTGAAGTGCGAGACGGCAATCTGCTCGCCGACACGCACCGCCTCGTCGGGCGAGTCGAGCAGCGAGGTGTCGGGCATCGGCACGCCCGTCAGGAACGCCACCCCGAGCGCCACGGCCTGGGCGATGAAGAAGATGCCGAAGAAGACCAGCAGGTCGACCACCGTGGGGAAGGTCGAACTTCGCTTCGGGGCCGGAGCCCCTCCCGGAGCCTCTCCCGGGGTCGACGGGGCGGAGAGGGGTTGCGTCGTCGTTTGCGGCTCCTGCCGCTGTTGGGCGGGAGCGCCGTGCTCGGTTTTTGCCATAGTCGGAAATTTTCGGGTAAAGATAGTGCAAGTCGCGGGCAAAAGCAAACGTTTCACCCAATTTGCAAGGGCGCCTGTCGGGCGACGGATGCAAGCCGGGACCCATCCCGCCCGGAGGCGGGCTCCGGCGGCCGGAGCGGTGGGTCGCACCGGGCTTGCAGGCCGGAAAGCGGGGCGGAACAGAGGCCTGAGCATGGACCGGAACGCGGGCCGGGGCTCTCCTCGGAAAGGGTCGGAAAAAGTCCCGACAAGGGCCCCCAAAAGCCCCCGCTGGCAGGCTCCACAAAAGTCCCGGATGGAGGGTCCGGGAAAAGCCCCGGCCGAGGGGTGGCGCGGAGGGTTGCCCGGCCGCCCGGAACTTGCGGATGATTTTCAGCGCATTCGGTCGGGGATGCGACTCATTTTTGCGGCCCGATGATGGATTTCCGCGGAAAATCACTAAATTTGCCCGATTGTAATTGTGAACGGAAACATGGCAAAGGTTATCGCTTTGGCGAATCAGAAAGGCGGCGTGGGCAAGACGACCACGGCCATCAACCTCGCGGCCTCGCTGGCCCTGCTGGGCAAAAACGTCCTGCTGCTGGATGCCGACCCGCAGGCGAACGCCACCTCGGGACTGGGCTTCGACATCGACCTCGAGGGCATCTACGAATGCATCACGGGCGCACGCAAGGCCTCGGAGGTCATTCTCCAGAGCCCCGACGTGAAGCGCCTCTGGCTGCTCCCCTCGTCGATTGACCTGGTGGCGGCCGACACCGAACTCCCCAAGATGGAGAACGCCCACCACGTGATGAAACGGGTGGTCGACGAGGTGCGCGACCGCTTCGACTACATCTTCATCGACTGCTCGCCCTCGCTGGGCTACACGACGGTCAACATCCTGACGGCCGCCGACTCGGTGCTCATCCCCGTGCAGTGCGAGTACCTCGCGCTCGAGGGGCTCTCGAAGCTGCTCAACACGCTCAAGAAGGTGAAGAGCGGGCTCAACCCCGGGCTTGAAATCGAGGGCTTCCTGCTGACGATGTACATGCGCAACCGACTGAACAACCAGGTGGTGAACGAGGTGCGCCAGCACTTCGGCGAACTGGCCTACGACACAATAATCCAGCGCAATATCCGTTTGGGAGAGGCACCCTCGCACGGCAAGCCCGTCATGCTCTACGACGCCAGCGCCACGGGGTCGGAGAACTATCTGGCGCTGGCCCGCGAGTTCCTCCGCCGCAACCGGCCGGCCGGAACGGCCGCCGATGCCGAAACGGAGACCGCTGCCGGGCAGTAAGGGGCGGCGCCCGGATTCCGCCGGGCAATGCTCCGCGGGAAGCTCCGCAGAGGCGGATGCCGAAACGAACACAGAGAAAACAGACCATACATGAAACCACAGAAGGGATTAGGACGCGGGCTCGACGCCATCTTCGGCGCCGAAAAGCTCGATGTCAAACTCAAGCCGATGACCGAGATGGCCGAAATCGCCGTCGCGGACATCATCCCCAACCCCACACAGCCCCGTACGCAGTTCGACGAGGAGGCGCTCGACGAGCTGGCCGATTCCATCCGCCAGCTGGGCGTCATCCAGCCCGTGACGGTCAAGCGTACCGAAGGCGGCAAATACATCCTCATCAGCGGCGAACGCCGCTGGCGGGCGGCCCAGCGTGCCGACATCGCCACCCTGCCGGCCTACATCCGCGAGGTGGACGACGAAAACCTCCACGCCATGGCCCTGGTGGAGAACATCCAGCGGCAGGACCTCAACGCCATCGAAATTGCGCTGGGCATGCAGCGCCTCATCGACGAGTGCCACCTCACGCAGGACGCTCTCTCGGAGAAGGTGGGCAAGAAGCGCTCCTCGGTGTCGAACTACCTGCGTCTGCTCAAGCTCCCCGACGAGGTGCAGCTCGCACTCAAGGAGGGACTCATCTCGATGGGCCACGCCAAGGCCATCGCCGGCGCCCCGGCCGACGAACAGCTGCGCGTGCTGAAGCGCTGCGTCAAGAAGGGGCTCTCGGTCCGTCAGGTCGAGGAGCTCGTGCGCACGCTCTGCGACCAGGCGGCACGCACCGCGGAACCCGCGGCCGAAGAGGAGGAGTATCCCGAAAGCTATTCGCGGCTGGTCGAACAGCTCGAAAAGCTCTTCTCGCAGGACATCAGCATCAAACGCTCGAAAAACGGCGGCGGCAAAATCGTCATCGGCTTTGCCGACGACCGCGACATCGAAAACTTCCTCGAACGCTTCGGCAAACGCTCCTGACCCCTATGGCGGCACTCCGGCTCAAGACAGCGCTGCTGGCGCTTTTCGCACTCCTGCTCGGCTCGACGGCCGCGGCACAGTCCCCGTTGCAGAGCAAGCGCGGCCCCCGCACCATCGTGCGCGGCGGCATGTTCCAGCGCGCCGACTCGCTCCAGCTGCGCGCCGATTCGCTGGCCCGCGAGGCCATGGCCCGGCAAATCGACTCGATTCTGGCCGCCGAATTCACCGCCGACTCGCTTGCCCTCACGGCGCTCCGCACCGACGACATCGCACGCACCGACTCGCTGCTGCGCGACTCGCTCTCCGGCCGCCGCTCGGTGCTGGCCGCCGACTCGACCCGCCACAAGGGCTGGTTCATGAGCGACTCGATGTCGCTGTCGAAGGTCTGCTGGCTCTCGACCGTGCTGCCCGGCTACGGCCAGGTCTACAACAAGCAGTACTGGAAGCTGCCCATACTCTACGGTCTGGTGGGCGGAGGTCTGGCACTCTACATCAACGAGAACCGCACCTACAAGCCCCTGCGCCGCAAGTTCGACGCCATCACCGACGTGAGCATGGTCCGCACGCCCGAGCTCAACGCCCTGCAGCAGAAGATGATTCGGAGCAACACCCGCCGGCAGCTCTACCTCGGGGTGACGATTGCCTCCTATATCTACTTCATCGGCGACGCGGCGGTCAACTACTCGACCAACGAGGTATCCAACGTCAAGAAGGCGACCACGCTGGCCTGCATCTGCCCCGGCGCCGGCCAAATCTACAACAAGAGCTACTGGAAGGTGCCGTTCGTCGTCGGCGGCTTCGCCTCGCTGATTTACTGCATCGACTGGAACAACCGCGGCTTCCAGCGCTTCAAGAAGGCCTACAACCTGCGTGCGGCCTACGACGAGAATCCCGAGGCCTACCCCAACGGCTCGACCGACGAGTTCGGCGGCCGCTACTCGGCCACCTACCTCAAGAACCTCAAGGACAGCTACCGCCGCAACCGCGACCTCTGCATCATCATCACGGCGGGTCTCTACGTGCTGCAGATTATCGACGCACACGTCGACGCACACCTGAAAGACTACGACATATCGGACGACCTTTCGATGAACCTCGAGCCGATGGTCGACTATACCTACGTTCCGACAGCCAGCGGCCATCGCCCCGTTTTCGGATTCAATCTGAGCTTGAATTTTTAACCCATGAGAATCTTCGTGACACTGACGTTGCTGCTGACCATGCTGGCCGGACCCGCAACCGCCTTCGACCGCAAACCCCGCAAGAAGCGCAACCCGAAAAAAGAACAGACGACCCAGCAGACTGCCGCCCCTCAGCAGACGACCGCTCCCCGTCCCGCCGCTCCCGCTCCCGAGCCCGAAGATTCGCTGGCATCGAAGCGCACGCCCCGCACCTGGTGCGACACGACCGCCGCGCGGGACCTGACGCCCCGCCAGGTCGATTCGCTGGCCGCCGTATGGCAGGAACAGCGGCGTCTGGAGGCCTTCAACCGCTTCTTCGACGAATTTGTGGCCAACGTGCCCGCCACGGAGGACCCGACGCCCGACTCGCTCTATGTCGAGCGGCTGCGGGCACTGGCTTCGCCCATCGAGCTCCCCTTCAACTCCATCGTGAAGGCCTACATCAACCGCTACACCAGTTCGCGCTACGGCACGCTGAGCCGCATCCTCGGACTGTCGCGCTACTACTTCCCGCTCATCGAGGACGAACTGCTGCGCGAAGGGCTCCCCATCGAGCTCCGCGCGCTGCCCATCATCGAGTCGGCGCTCTCGACAACGGCCGTCTCGCCCATGGGGGCCGTCGGACTGTGGCAGTTCATGCCGTCGACGGGCAAAAGCTACGGGCTGGAGGTCAACTCGCTCGTCGACGAACGGCGTGACCCGCTGCTGGCCACCCGCGCCGCCTGCCGCTACCTGAAGGACCTCTACGCCATCTACAACGACTGGACGCTCGCCATCGCGGCCTACAACTGCGGCCCGGGCAACGTCAACAAGGCCATCGCCCGCTCGGGCGGCAAGACCTTCTGGGACATCTATGACTACCTGCCCCGTGAGACGCGCGGCTATGTCCCTGCCTTCATCGGTGCGACCTACGGCTACGCCTACCACCGCCTGCACAACATCGAACCGGCCGAAACGCCGCTGCCGCTGGCCACCGACACGCTCCACGTGAACCGCATCCTCCACCTGGGGCAGATTTCCTCGACCATCGACATCCCGCTCGAGACGCTGCGCGAGCTCAACCCGCAATACAAGCTCGACATCATCCCGGCCACGACCAAGAGCTATACGCTCACCCTGCCCCAGCACAGCGTGGCTGACTACATCGCCCACGAGCAGGAGATTTTCGCCAAGGATTCGGCCTATCTGAAGGAGTACATCAATCCGGCGAACCTCGACAAGAAACGCCAGCAACGCACCGGTACGGTCTACGTCGTCAAGCGCGGCGACACGCTGGGCGCCATCGCCCGCCGCTACCGCGTCACCACGGCCCAGCTGATGCGCTGGAACGGCATCAAGAATGCCCACAAGCTGCGCATCGGCCAGCGGCTCCGCATCGAAGGAAGGTAAACGCATGCTCAACGACCACGATACCATCGTCGCTCCGGCCACCCCGACCGGCGGAGCGATTGCCATCGTCCGCATAAGCGGCAGCGAGGCAATCGCCGTTGCGGAGCGCCTCTTCCGCGGCAGGAGCCCGCTGAGCGAGGCTGCCGGCCGCACGGTACACTATGGAAGCATCCGCGACGGCGAACGGCTCGTCGACGAGGTGCTGGTCACGCTCTTCCGCGCACCGCACTCCTATACGGGCGAGGATTCGGTCGAGATTTCGTGCCACGGTTCGGCCTACATCGTCTCGGAGCTTCTGCGGCTGGCGCTCGAGGCCGGGGCCCGCATGGCCTCGCCCGGAGAGTTCACACTGCGGGCCTTTCTGGCCGGCAAGCTCGACCTGGCGCAGGCCGAGGCGGTTGCTGACCTGATTGCCTCCTCGTCGCGCGCCGCCCACGCCATGGCCACGAACCAGATGCGCGGCGGATACTCCGAGGAGCTCGAGGGGCTGCGCGACAAGCTGGTGCATCTCACGTCGCTGCTCGAACTCGAGCTGGACTTCTCGGAGGAGGACGTGGAGTTTGCCGACCGGCAGGCGCTGCGCCGGACGATGGAGCAAATCGGGCGCGAGATAGACCGGCTGCGGAGTTCGTTCTCGCTGGGCAACGCCATCAAGGAGGGCGTTGCCGTGGCGATTGTCGGGGCTCCGAACGTCGGGAAGTCGACGCTGCTCAACCGACTGCTCAACGAAGAGCGGGCAATGGTCTCGGAGATTGCCGGTACGACGCGCGACGTAATCGAGGAGCGGGCCAATATCGGCGGGGTGCTGTTCCGGTTCCTCGACACGGCCGGAATCCGCACGACGGGCGACCGGCTGGAGCGGATGGGCATCGAGCGTACGATGGAGAGCATCCGGCGGGCGCAGGTGATAATCCGCCTGGTCGATGCCCGGCGCATGGACGAGGCGATGCCGGAGTTCGAGGTGCGTCCCGAGCAGCGGGTGCTGACGGTGGTCAACAAGATGGACGCAGCGCCGGAGGGATTCCGCGTGCCCGAGGGGGCGCTTGGGATTTCGGCCAGGCAGGGCGACGGGATTGAGGCGCTGTGCGAGGCACTGCGGAGCACGGTGGACACCGAAGGGTTGTACCACGGGGATGCGGTCGTATCGAACAGCCGCCACTACGAGGCGCTGACGGCGGCCCGCGAATCGCTGGGGCGCGCACTGGCGGGAATGGACGAGGGGCTCCCGGCCGACCTGCTGAGCGAGGAAATCCGGCCGGTAATCCGCCATCTGGGAGAGATTACGGGTCAAATCACCACGGACGAAATCCTCGGCAACATCTTCTCGAAATTCTGCATCGGCAAGTAACGGCTTGTAAACAGCCATAACCAACTATAACCATTTAGAATAAAGTCGCTGTATATCAGCGACTTTTATTTTTATGTGCTTTCCAGACCGTATTTGGAAGTAACGGTTTTTATCCATATTTTTCATACGTATTTCTACCGTGACAGAAATTCACGGTTTGCCCAAATATCACAGTGACGCATTAGTTGACGTGTGTTGACAATGGTTTACATGTGTTGACAAAAATCGGGAGAAATAAGGAGAAATTATCCCCAATGTAAAGGAGGAAAATATGGAAATAAGAAAGATTTGTCAATGGTGCGGAAAGCCATTTATAGCTCAAAAGACAACAACCTGTTATTGTAGCCATCAGTGTTCCAATCTTGGCTACAAGGAACGCATCAGGGAACGTAAGCGACAGTTAAAGCGATCGCAGGAATTATTGCAACCTCGACAAGCAGCCGAGGGGCAGGATTTCTTCTCTTTTGCCCAAGCCGCAAAGCTGATGGGTGTTACCCGGCAATACATCTATAAACTGGTCAAGGAATCTAAACTGCGGGCATCCCGTCTGAGCGGGAAAAAGTCGCTCATCCGCCGTGCGGACATCGAGCTGATGATGAAGACCAAGCCTTACGAACGCATCATGCCCAAAGAGGACTTTGACATCACCGAGTATTACACCGCCGAAGAGATTGCACAGAAATATAAGGTCAATGCCAAATGGGTATGGACTTATACACGACAGCACAAGGTCCCGAAAGTGAGAATCCGCCAGTTCAACTATTACAGCAAGAAACATATTGATGCCGCCTTTGCCAAATATGAGGTGGACTCCGACCTGACGGAATGGTACACGCCCGAAGATATTCAGGAGAAATACGGCATGACACGTGTCGCCATCCGTTCACACGTCTACCGCAACAACATACCTTCGAAAAAAGAACACGGGCAGATATTCTACTCCAAACTCCACTTCGACCTCTCGAAAAACTCTGCGGAGGAGAGCAAGGCCGAATACTACACCGTCAAGGAGGCAATGGAAAAATTCAACCTCTCCCGTGACTCGGTTTATAATATCCTGCAATTCCATCAGATTCCTCGAGAGAAGAACGGACGCTTCGTCCGCTTCCTGAAAGTGGACTTTGACCGGGTTATGGGTGTCCGTAAGTGACCTGATTATAGGCTACCGTAAATTATTCCAAAATTAATCTTCACTGAAGGTGGTCTGCATGGTTACATTACAGTGATTTGCCAGCGAATTAATAACAACCATAAAAAATATAACATTATGAACGATTGTAAAACCGTAACATTAAGAACACGTCCTTTGAAAAACAGGATGCTGTCGTTTTATCTGGATTACTATC
>DGYMI06202__coassemble_1029_pt1 | contig 33171 bp, 26 predicted proteins | sample DGYMI06202__metabat2_low_PE_006 | metagenome-assembled genome bin DGYMI06202 | reverse complement strand
GCTCCGGCCCACCTTTGTCAACCTCCTGTCCGTCTCCGCCCGCCCCGGCTCGTCCCGCCCCCCTTTCCGCCCGCTCCGGCCTGCTTTTGGTTGCTTTTATCCGCACCGGTCTTTTCGGGCCGGCGCCGTGCCGTTGCCTCTTCGCGGGAGGGCTGCTTCGCGGGGCGCCGAAGTCCCGGCAAAGACGGTGATAACGCAAAATGGTGTGCGGGAGCGGGTTCCGGCGGGTGTTTATAATTTGTTCATTAAAATCGCTGCGCCGCGTTGGCCGTTCGGCCGCAGTGCCGTATCTTTGTTCACGTGCAAGGTTTCCCCGCCGGCGCCTGCCGACGCGGGATGAAAAGGGAACTCCTGTGCGATTCAGGGACTATGCCCGTAGCTGTAAGCTCCGCATCCGCTCCGCACACTCTCAGGCCACTGCCCCTCGGGGGCGGGAAGGCGTGCGGCGGGGAGCGAGTCAGAAGACCTGCCTTGCGGAACAGGCCGTCCGTCCTCGGGACATGGGGCGCAGGCGGTATACGGAATTTTTGCTTTCGTAACATTTTTTAGAAAAGGGTGGTGTGCGGTTTCCGGCCGGGTGCGGTCGGAAGGCGGCGCAGCCTCCCCGCACGATAACCAAACAACGGAACTGCTATGGGTATTTCGGAACTCCGCATCGTCAAGCGGGACGGCAAGCGCGAGCCGTTCTCGGTCGAGAAAATCAAGCGCGCAATCAGCAAGGCCTTCCTCTCGGTCGGCAGCTACGCCACCGACGACGACCTGACGTCGGTGCTCAGCCGGGTGCACGTCTCGGACGGCATGTCGGTCGAGGAGATTCAGAACCAGGTCGAGGTGGCCCTCATGGCCGAACGCTACTTCGCCGTGGCCAAGAGCTACATGCTCTACCGCCAGAAGCACACCGAGGACCGCGAGGACCGCGAGAAGCTCAACTTCCTGATTGACTACTGCGATGCGAAGAACCCCGCCTCGGGTTCGAAGTACGACGCCAACGCCAACGTCGAGAACAAGAACATCGCCACACTCATCGGCGAGCTGCCCAAGCGCAACTTCATCCGCCTGAACCGCCGCCTGCTGACCGACCGCATCCGCGAGATGTACGGCAAGGAGCTGTCGGACAAATACATGTACCTGCTCAACAACCACTTCATCTACAAGAACGACGAGACGTCGATGGCCAACTACTGCGCCTCGATTACGATGTACCCGTGGCTGCTGGGCGGAACGCTCTCCATCGGCGGCAACTCGACGCGTCCGACCAACCTCAAGTCCTTTTGCGGCGGCTTCGTCAACATGGTCTTCATCGTCTCGTCGATGCTTTCGGGCGCCTGCGCTACCCCCGAGTTCCTCATGTACATGAACTACTTCATCGGGCTGGAGTACGGCGAGGACTACTACCTGCGCGCCGACGAGGTGGTCGACCTCTCGAAGAAGCGGCGCACGCTCGACAAGGTCATCACCGACTGCTTCGAGCAGATTGTCTACTCCATCAACCAGCCCACCGGGGCGCGCAACTTCCAGGCCGTCTTCTGGAACGTCGCCTACTACGACCGCTACTACTTCGAGTCGCTCTTCGGCGAGTTCCGCTTCCCCGACGGCTCGCGTCCCCACTGGGAGTCGCTCTCGTGGCTGCAGAAGCGCTTCATGAAGTGGTTCAACCGCGAGCGGACGCGCACCGTGCTCACCTTCCCGGTCGAGACCATGGCGCTACTCACGCGCGACGGCGACGTGATGGACCGCGAGTGGGGCGACTTCACGGCCGAGATGTATGCCGAGGGCCACTCGTTCTTCACCTACATCAGCGACAATGCCGACTCGCTCTCGTCGTGCTGCCGCCTGCGCAACGAAATCCAGGACAACGGCTTCAGCTATACACTCGGTGCGGGCGGCGTCTCGACCGGCTCGAAGAGCGTGCTGACCATCAACCTGAACCGCTGCGTGCAGTACGCCGTGCGCAACGGCATGCACTACCTGACCTATCTGGAGGAGGTGGTCGACCTGGTGCACAAGGTCCAGACGGCCTACAACGAGAACCTCAAGCGGCTGCAGGCCAAGGGGATGCTGCCGCTCTTCGATGCGGGCTACATCAACCTCTCGCGGCAGTATCTGACCATCGGCGTCAACGGTCTGGTCGAGGCGGCCGAGTTCCTGGGCATCCCCATCACCGACAACGACGACTACGCCGCCTTCGTGCAGGAGGTGCTGGGGCTCATCGAGCGCTACAACCGCAAGTACCGCACGCGCGAGCTGATGTTCAACTGCGAGATGATTCCCGCCGAGAACGTCGGCGTGAAGCATGCCAAGTGGGACCGCGAGGACGGCTATGCCGTGCCGCGCGACTGCTACAACTCCTATTTCTATGTGGTCGAGGACGAGTCGCTCAACGTCATCGACAAGTTCCGCCTCCACGGCCGCCGCTACATCGAGCATCTGACGGGCGGCTCGGCGCTGCACATGAACCTCGAGGAGCACCTCTCGAAGGAGCAGTACCGCCACCTGCTGCGCGTAGCCGCCGCCGAGGGGTGCAACTACTTCACCTTCAACATCCCCAATACGGTCTGCAACGACTGCGGCCACATCGACAAGCGCTACCTGAAGGAGTGTCCCGTCTGCCACAGCGCCAATGTCGACTACCTCACGCGCGTCATCGGCTACATGAAGCGCGTCTCGAACTTCTCGGCGGCGCGCCAGCAGGAGGCCTCGCGCCGCTACTACGGCACGCTGCGCCCGGAGGGAACGGCCGCGGGAACGGCTGCGGTGGAGTCCGGCGGCGAAGAGGAACCCATCCGCGAACGGGCATGAGGGGGCTCCGCTACCACAATTTCGACGTGGTCTTCGCCGAGATTCCCGGCGAGGTGACCCTGGCGCTCAACCTTACGGGCTGCCCTAACCGCTGCCCGGGGTGCCACAGCCCCCACCTGCAGGGCGACGGCGGGCGGCCGCTCGACGAGCGTGAACTGCTTGCGTTCCTCGACTGCTACGGCCGCTCGGTGACCTGCCTCTGCTTCATGGGGGGCGACGCCGCACCCGACGAGGTGGCGCAGCTGGCCGCCGTGGTGCGGCGTGCCGCACCGGCGCTGCGCACGGGGTGGTACTCGGGGCGGCCGGAGCTGCCCGAGGGGTTTCGCGCCGGGCTCTTCGACTACGTCAAGCTGGGCCCCTGGGTCGAGGCGCTGGGGCCGCTCTCTTCGCCGACGACCAACCAGCGCCTCTACCGCGTTGCACCCGACGGCACGATGGACGACATCACCTCCCTGTTCCGCCGCCGGCCGTAGCGGGGAGGAACATCTCCCTGCAAGATGACGCAGGGGCGGATTCCCCGGAATTTTTCTATTTTTGTCCCGACGGCGACTTCGTCCGGAACGGTTCCGGGGGCGTGCAGCGCCGTTCGAAACCTTTAAGTATTTAAGTATGAAGATGAACGCAACCATGAACCGAATCCGACGGACGGGAGCCCTGCTGCTCCTTGCCGTGCTGCTCCTTCCCGCCTGCCGCGAGGCGGCGCAGCCCTCCGTTAGCGTGCTGAGCGACGGCATCCGCTTCTGCGAGAGCACCTTCCCCTACCGCGACGGCGTGCTGGTCGCCAATTTCGGCACCGAAAGCCTCAATCCGCTCAACGACGAGGGCAAGGGCTATATCCTCTACGTCACACCCGAACGCAGCGAGGTGGTGATTCCCGCCACGGGCGCCCTCTCGGCCCCCAAGGGGATGTTGCTGCGCGACGACCGCCTCTTCGTCTGCGACGTCAACCGCGTGGTGGTCTTCAACCTTGCCCGGCCCGAAGCGGCGCCCCGGGTGGTGCGCCTGCCCGAAGGCGAGCTCTTCGTCAACGACCTGGTGGTCGACGGCAACACGCTCTACGCCTCGGTGACCAATACGGGCCGCATCTTCCGGCTCGACATCTCGGACCCCGATGCCGTGGGTGCACCCGAAGCGTGGCTTGACGTGCCGGGGGCCAACGGCATGCTGCTCCACGACGGCGCCCTCTTCGTGGTGTCGTATCCGGCCGACGGAGTGACCACCGCGGAGAACGTTGTCTACCGCATCGCCGACCTCGGCAACCCCGTGGCCGAGCGCTTCATCGAACTGCCGGGCCAGTACGACGGCATCGCCCTCTCGTCGGACGGCCGCTCGCTGCTGGTGAGCAACTGGACTCCGGCCTCGCTGGCGCGCATCGACCTCGAGAGCCGCGCCGTGACGCCCGTTGAGCTCACGCTCCGGGAGCCGTTGGCGGGCCCCGCCGACATGACGCTCCGCGACGGGCGGCTCTGGATTCCCGACCTGCCCAACAGCCGCGTGGTGCTCGTTGCCGAGCCTTAGTCCGGCCCTGCGCCCGTAACGAAAAGGAGGCGGACCCCACGCGCGTGGGGCCCGCCTCCCTGTTTTGTGCGGTTCCGTGTCCGGAGGCGGCCTTTGCCGCCGCCCGGCATCCGGCCTTTGTCCGGGGCTGTCTCTGTCCGGTGCTGTCTCTGTCCGGTGCCCGGCCGTCACCCTTCGCCGCCAGGCCGTTATCCTTCGATGCCCGCCGCCGTCCGGCATCCGGCCTCCTCAGTCGGCTCCGGCCGTCACCCGCGGTTTCCGGGGCCTTGCGGCGGAGCGGCTACTCCTCGCCGAGCAGGTCGGGGCGCAGTTGCCGCGTCCGTTCGAGCGACTGCTCCTCCTGCCAGCGGGCAATCTCGGCGAAATTGCCCGAAAGCAGCACGTCGGGAACCCGCCATCCGCGGAACTCGGCCGGCCGCGTATAGACGGGCGGGGCCAGCAGGTCGTCCTGGAAGCAGTCCGTCAGAGCCGAGGCCTCGTCGCCCAGCGCCCCCGGGATGAGCCGCACCACCGAGTCTGCGATGACGCAGGCGGCCAGCTCGCCGCCCGTCAGCACGTAGTCGCCGATGGAAATCTCGCGCGTGATGAGGTGCTCGCGGATGCGGTGGTCGATGCCCTTGTAGTGGCCGCAGAGGATGATGATGTTCTCGAGCATCGAGAGGCGGTTGGCCTCGTGCTGGTCGTAGCGCACGCCGTCGGGCGAGGTGTAGATGATTTCGTCGTAGCGGCGCTCGGCGCAGAGCTTCTCGACCAGCTCGAAGACCGGCTCGCACTTCATCACCATGCCCGCCTCGCCCCCGAAGGGGTAGTCGTCGGTGGTCTTGCGCTTGTCGTGGGCGTAGTCGTGGAGGTTGTGCACCACAATCTCGACGAGCCCCTTCTCCTGGGCCCGCTTGAGGATGGATTCGTTCAGCGGCGAGCTTACCAGCTCGGGAACGACGGTTATGATGTCGATGCGCATCCGTGCAATCGTTTTTTGGAGTTCTCGGTTTCGGAGCCTTTCAGGCTCCGGACATTTCGGATATTTCAGACTTTTCGGCCCTTCTGGGGCATTTCGGGCAGGCTGCTGGCGGGGCGAACCTGCGGTGGGGCCCCTTCGCAGGGCGCGTCGCCGGGGCCTCCCGGCGGCAGGGCGGTGCGCCACTCAGTTGCTGGCGGCGCGGGGGCGGAAGATGATGTCCTTTGCGGAGCCCTCCGTGAGGGGCACCTCGCGGCCGCGGTCGAGCGTGAAGCCCTCGTAACCCAGCCCGGTGAAGAGGGCGACAATCTGCGGCCGGTTCTCGCCGCCCGTCTCGATGAGCACCCGCGGGCGGAAGCGCTCGAGCAGCGGCCGCATCTCGCGCATGACCACCAGCTCGTACCCCTCGATGTCGCACTTGATGAAGTCGAGCCGCGTGAGCGGGGCGAAGAGTTCGCTGCCGCGCCGCATCTGGGCGGGGAACTCGTCGGAGGCCGCCTCGCCGCGTTCGTTGACGAAGTTCTGCCCCGTGCCGAAGTAGCCCTGCTCGCGCGCCGTGTCGTTGGCCATCGAGACCTCGCGCGAGGAGTCGCCCAGCGCGTAGGGGAGGAGCTCGACGTTGCGGCAGCCTCTGACGTTGCGGCGCAGCACGCGGCGGATGGGTTCGACCGGTTCGACGGCGTAGACCTTGCCCGCGGGGCCCGTCAGGCGGGCCAGCGTGCGGGTGTAGTAGCCCAGGTTGGCGCCGATGTCGATGACCGTGTCGCCCGGCGAGACCAGCGCGCCGAGGTGGTAGACATACTCCGTGGCGGGGTTGCGGCGCCCCAGGCCGAGGCGCTGGCAGAGGAAGAACATGCGGCTCACCGCGCGGAGGTATCCCTCGAGCGGCAGCAGCCGGTAGAGCAGTTTGTGAATCGGTTTTCCCACGGTGCGGAGCGTACTTGAATCTTAACGGTGGTCGGTTTCGGGGTCGCGGTAGTTCACCTCGTGGTTGAGCACCTCGACGATGAAGGGGTTGTAGAGCGACTCGTGGCCCAGCGTCGTCTCGGGGCCATGGCCCGGATAGACGTGCACCTCGTCGCCCAGCGGCAGCAGCTGCTCGAGAATCGAGCGCATAATCCACGAGTAGTCGCCCCCGGGCAGGTCCGTGCGGCCGATGGATTCGCGGAAGAGCGTGTCGCCCGTGAAGAGCGCCTTCGACTGCGGCTCGTAGAGCGCCACGTGGCCCGGCGTATGGCCCGGCGTGGGGATGACGCGCAGGGTCGTCTGCCCGAAGCGGAGCTCGGGCGTCGCGTCGAGGTCGATGTCCACCTCGGGCATCGCCCCCACGGGCACCCCGAAGACCGAGCCGCTCACCGAGGCGTTCTCGAGCAGGAAGCGGTCCTTCGACGAGAGGGCGAAGGGGATGCCGTACTGCCGCTTGAGGAACTCCACGCCGAGCGTGTGGTCGAAGTGGCCGTGGGTGTTGGCCGCCAGGACGGGACGCAGCCCGTGCTGCTCGATGAAGTTGCGCAGCGCCGCATTCTCGCGGTCGTTGCTGCAGCCGGCGTCGATGACGGCGCACTCGTTCGTCTCGTCCCAGAGGACGTAGGTATTCTCCTGAATGGGGTTGAAGGTCAGGCAGGCGATTTTCATGCGGATGAAGCGGTTTGTGGCCCGGGGCGAGGCGCAGTGCCGCCCGGTGCGGGCCGGATAACGTGACAAAGATAGTGCATGCGGCGCGCAAAAACAAGAGCGTGCTGTTTTTGCCCTGCGGGCGGCCGTGCAGCGGGCGAAGAAAGGCGAACGGCGGGGTAGGGGATGAGCGGAATTTTTCGTATCTTTCACCCCTGAACGGCGGGGCGGGGCCATGCCGGCGCCTGCGGCCCGCCGTTTGCAAGTCACAAGCCTGTCATGAAACAATCCATCCTTCTGCGGAGCCTGCTGGCGTGGGCCTGCGTACTTGCGGCGACGGGATGCTCGCTGCTCAAGGTTTCGGTCTCGTCGGGCGACCCGCTGCCCGACGGGACACTGCGTCTGCGCACCATGACGCGGGGTCTCTACTACGACCTTTCGTCGGGCATTGCCGCGGCGGCCGACTCGATTGTCGCCGCTTCGCCCCGCGCCGCGACGCAGCTTGCGGCCATCCGCTGGAAAATCCGCGCCACGCGGGCGGCCGTCGAGGCGGCCATGCAGTCCGACCCCGAGGTGGCGCTGGCCGATACGTGGATTCTCTGCCGCCGCATGAACGAGGCCTTCGCACAGATGCCCGACTCGCTGCTGTTCGGGCCCCAGAGCCCCATCGCGCGGGCGGCGGCCGAACGCTTTGAGCGGCGTGTCGGGGAGCTCTCCTCGGAGCTGCTCACCGCCGAGCGCCACCGCCTCATGGAGCGCTTTGTCGACGAGTATGTCCGGGCCCATCCCCGACCGGACGACGGTGCGGCGGCGCCCAATACGCTGCTTGCCTGGTTCGAATTCCTGCGTGCGAACGGCCGCGAGCCGGTCTATGCCACGGGAAGCATCTCGGAGGTGATGGCCGACGTGAGCGACCGTGTGGGCGGGCAGACCCGCCAGCTGGCCAACAGCGTGGGGTGGTCGAAGGAGATGCTCGAAATAAGGATGCGGCAGGACAGCCTCCGCAGCCGTGTCGAGGGACAGCTCGATTCGCTCGACCGCAACTTCGGCCGGCTGGTGGCCGTGGCCGAACATCTGCCCGAACTCTCGGGCCAGGTGCTCGGGGAGATAAACCTCCAGGCCGCCCAGCTCATCGGCACCATCGACGCGAGTGTCGATGCGGCCTTCGACAACCTGGACCGGCAGCGGGTCGAAATCCAGCGCTATGTCTCGGCCGAACGCGAGGCGCTCATCGAGCAGGTGCGCGTGGCGGCCGACGAGGCCGTGCAGGATGCGCTGGCCGGCATTCCGGGGCTGGTCGGGCGCGTGCTCTTCTACGTGGTGACGGCCCTGGTGGTGCTGCTCGGACTCCCCTTCCTGGCGGGCTTCTGGCTGGGCGGACTGCGCGCCCGCCGGCAGGCGTCTGCCGCCGGGGATGCCTCCGCCGGACCCGAATCCGTGCCGGGCGACGGCGGCAAGTCGCCCGACAAGGGGGCAAACGGAACCCCGCAAACGAAATAATCGGGCGCATTTCGCCGCCGAACGGCGAATTATCCCTACCTTTGCCGGCGTAAAAACGCGAAAAAGAAACCTATGGCACGCAAAAAAGCCGACTACCCTCTGCTCGAGGGACTCGAAATAACGACGCTCGCCGCCGAAGGCAAGGCGATGGGGCGCTGGAACGAACAGGTGGTCTTCGTCCCGATGACCGTACCGGGCGACGTGGTCGACGTACAGATTCGGACCAAGCGCCGCCGCTACATGGAGGGCTACGTGGTCCGCTATGTGCACCGCTCGCCGCTGCGCGTGGAGCCCTTCTGCGAACACTTCGGTGTCTGCGGCGGCTGCAAGTGGCAGAACCTGCCCTACGACGAGCAGCTGCGCTTCAAGCGCGAGCAGGTGCGCGACCAGCTCACGCGCATCGGTAAGGTCGAACTGCCCGAAATCGCCCCCTGCCTGGGCTCGGCCGAGACGCAGTTCTACCGCAACAAGCTCGAATTCACCTTTGCCGACCGCCGCTGGCTCACCTACGAGGAGGTGGCTTCCGGAGCGGCGCTCGACGCCTCACCCGCCGTGGGTTTCCACATCCCGGGCATGTTCGACAAGGTGCTCGACATCCACCGCTGCTGGCTCCAGCCCGAACCCTCGAACGCCATCCGCCTCGAGGCGAAGCGCTTCTGCGTGGAGCACGGCTATACGTTCCACAACGCCCGCGAACACAGCGGCCTGATGCGCAACATGATTGTCCGCACGGCCTCGACGGGCGAGGTGATGGTCATCGTGGTCTTCGGCCAGGAGGACATGCCGCGCATCGAGGCGCTGCTCGACCACCTTGCCGCCGCCTTCCCCGCCATCACGTCGCTCTTCTACGTGGTCAACACCAAGTGGAATGACTCGGTGGGCGACCTGCAGCCGGTCTGCTATCGGGGCAAGGACCACATCATCGAGGAGATGGAGGGGCTGCGCTTCAAGGTGGGGCCCAAATCCTTCTATCAGACCAACTCGCGGCAGGCATACGAACTCTACAAGGTGGCCCGCGACTTCGCCCAGCTCGGCGGCGACGAGGTGCTCTACGACCTCTACACCGGGACGGGCACCATCGCCAACTTCTGCGCCGCGCGCTGCCGGCAGGTGGTGGGCGTGGAGTATGTTCCCGAGGCCATCGAGGATGCGAAGCTCAACTCGGCGCTCAACGGCATCACCAACACGCGCTTCTATGCGGGCGACATGAAGGAGGTGCTCGACGACGCCTTCGTCGCGGCCAACGGACGCCCCGACGTCATCATCCTCGACCCGCCGCGTGCCGGAGTCGACGAGCCGGTGCTGGAGGTCATTCTGCGTGCGGCGCCCCGGCGGATTGTCTACGTGAGCTGCAATCCGGCTACGCAGGCGCGCGACCTGGCGCTGCTCGACGGCGCCTACCGCGTCGAGGCGGTGCAGCCGGTCGACATGTTCCCCCACACGCACCACGTCGAGAATGTCGTGAAGCTCGTGCGGCGGTAGGGCTGTGCGGCGGCGGGCCGGCGCTTCTGCGGTTTCGCAGCGGAGCGGACGGATGTTTCTGCGGCTGCGGGCGGCGCTGCGGACCGCGGAAAAGGGCGGTCGTACAATATCGGGAGGGGAGCCGACGTTCTAAGGATACGAGATACCTTAAAATTAAAACCCGATACGATGAAAAAGTTGATTCTGATGGCGGCGGTCGCCCTGATGGCGCTCCCCGCGGCGGCACAGAACGCCGAAGCCTATCCCAGCTACATCCAGGTGACGGGCCGGGCCGAAAAGGAGCTCACGCCCGACGAATTCTACCTCTCGATTGTCATCGACGAGCGCGACTCGAAGGGCAAAGTCTCGGTCGAGAGCCAGCAGCGCGACCTTGTCTCGGCGCTCAGGAAGCAGGGGGTCGATGTCGCCGAACAGCTCAAGATGGCCAACCTCTCGAGCGAATTTTTCAAGAAGAAGAGCTCGGTGGCTACGGCCAAGTATCAGCTCAAGCTCTCCTCGGCCGAGGAGGTGGCCCGTGTCTGGCAGGCGCTCGACGCGCTGGGCATCTCGGACGTCTCGCTGCAGCGCGTGACCCACTCGAAGCTCGACCAGTACAAGGAGCAGGTGCGTCTGGATGCCATCCGCAACGCCCGCGAGAGCGCCGAGTCGCTGGCCGGTGCCATCGGCCAGAAGGTGGGCAAGTGCTTCTACATCTACGATTCGAACAGCGACGTGCTTCCCGCCTACTACAACAACGGGCTGATGCTGGCGCGCGGGCTGAAGGTCGAGAGCGACGTTGCGGCCGAGTCGGTCGAGGAGCCGCTCGAATTCAAGAACATCAAGCTCGAGTACAGCGTCCAGGCGAAGTTCGTCCTCGAATGATAAATTGGGCAAAATCAAGAAAAAAAGAGGCTTAGGCCTCTTTTTTTGTTTTTGGATAAAAAGTAGTATCTTTGTAATCTTCCCTATAACGCAAAGGCTCAGTTTTTAGTTGATAGATTGACCATGAAAGTGAGAAATGTCTTTTTGCTGAAAGGTATTGAACGAATGATTGACCATGTCAAGAGTTTGGAGGAATTAAAATGTGCTTATTGGAAAAAGGCGAGAAATAAAAAATTCCAGGTAGGCGATATTTGTTTTCTTTATTTGTCTGGAAAAGGACACAATCAAATTCGATATTGTTTGGAAGTTGTAGATACTGATTGTCGGCGAGAAGATGCTGTTTGCTGGAAAAAAACGTTCAGACCAGATAATCATAGTTATAAAATGATAGCTATATATCCTATGTATCAAGGTCAAGAATTATCCCTTGATATGTTGGAGAGTATAGGTATTAAAAGACATACGCAATTTAGAAGGCTTGATGACCAACAAGCGGATATATTGTTTAGTTATTTCGAATAAAGATTGAACTATGGAAAAGCAGTTCCGTTTCAATTACGAGCACTACGCCTCGCTCGAGGCGCTGCCCGAGGCCGACCTCCGGCTGGTCCGCGAGGCCGAGCGGGCTACGGCCAATGCCCATGCCCCTTATTCGGAATTCCGCGTCGGCGCCGCCGCACGGCTGCGCAGCGGCCTGATTCTTCGCGGCAGCAACATCGAGAGCGAGGTCTATCCGGCCGGACTCTGCGCCGAACGTACGCTGATGTTCCATGCCGGGGCCAACCATCCCGACGACCCCATCGAGGCGCTGGCCATCGCATCCGTCCCCTCGGAGCGCGAGTGCTATCCCTGCGGGCAGTGCCGCCAGGTGATGGTCGACGTCGAGCGCCGGCAGCAGAGCCCCATGCGCGTCATCATGAGCGGCGGCGGCACGGCCTCGGTCGTCGAATCGGCCTCGTTGCTGCTCCCCTTCACCTTCTCGTTGAAATCCTGATTGAGGCATGTTCCGACCCGAAGATATCCTCTACGAAGACAACCACCTGCTGGTGGTGAACAAACACTGCGGCGACCTGGTGCAGCCCGACCCCTCGGGTGAAAGCGCCCTCGAGGACCAAATCAAGGCCTTCCTGAAGGTGCGCGACGCCAAGCCCGGCGCCGTCTTCCTCGGTGTGGTCCACCGCATCGACCGCCCGGTGAGCGGTGCGGTGCTCTTCGCCAAGAGCTCCAAGGCCCTCACGCGGCTCAACGAGATGCTCCGCGAAGGGCGCATCCGCAAAATCTACTGGGCGCTTACCGAGCAGACCCCCTCGCCCGAAGAGGGGGCGTTGCGCCACTTTATCGTGCGCGATGCCCGGAACAACCGCTCGCGGGCCTACGATATGCCGAAGCCCGAGGGTAAGGAGGCGCGCCTGCGCTACCGCACGCTCGGCCGCGGCACCCACTATACGCTGGTCGAGGTCGAACTGCAGACGGGCCGCCACCACCAGATTCGGGCGCAGCTCGCGAAAATCGGCTGCCCGATTCGCGGCGACCTGAAGTACGGCGCCCGCCGCTCGAATCCCGACGGTGGCATCTCGCTCCATTCGCGGAGCGTCGCCTTCGAACACCCGGTGCGCCGCGAAGAGCTCGTCGTGACGGCCCCCGTGCCGGCCGGTGACAACCTGTGGCGCTATTTCGAGGAGCTTCAAGCAACGGATTGACCTGTCATGAGAATATTGATTCAACGTGTAAGCAGCGCCTCGGTGTCCATCGGGGGCGCCGTCCGGTCAGCCATCGGACCGGGACTGCTGGTCCTCGTGGGCATCACGCCCGAGGACGGCGCGGAGGATATCGACTATCTGTCCGGCAAGCTGGTGCGGCTGCGCATCTTCGACGACGAGCGGGGCGTGATGAACCTCGACGTGGGGCAGGCGGGGGGCGACATCATGGTCGTCAGCCAGTTCACGCTCATGGCCTCGACGCGCAAGGGCAACCGCCCCTCCTACATTGCCGCGGCGCCCGAGCCCGTCTCGCGCCCGCTCTACGAACGCTTCGTGGCGGCGGTCGAGGCGCTTACGGGCCGGCCGGTGGCTACGGGCGAGTTCGGCGCCGACATGCAGGTGGCGCTGGTCAACGACGGCCCGGTGACCATCTGGATGGACTCCCGCCGGCGCGAGTAGCCGCAGGAGTGAGGCGGCGGGCCGCAAGGCCCCGATTGCGACGAAAACAACATGTGACATATCAAAGTATTAACCGTTAAACGATTGAGATGAAGAGATTTTTTACTTTGTTCATGGTGGTGCTCGTCTGTGCGGCGCTGTCGTGCAATGACAATGGCGACGATGCGGCAAACGACGTGACGCGTCCGTCGTTCGGCATCGTGGAGTCGGACGAGGCGAGCGATAGCGGGGTGTGGCTCCATGCCGAATACACCTGCGAGGGCGAGGTGACCGACGCCGGTTTCGCCTACAAGCTCCGCCGCAGCCAGGACGATTACGTGAGCGTACAGGCCGACAGCTGGGACCAGAAGGGCATGCAGCTGCAACTCTCCGGTCTGCAGCCCGAAAGCGAATACATGTATTACAGCTATGTGGTGGTCTCCGGCGCCCGTTTCAACTCGACGGCGATGACCTTCACCACCGCACCCGAGGGCGTACAGCCCGAGACGACGCCCCACTTCTCGACGCCCGAGGCCTCGGAGTGTACGCAAGAGGGGGCGCTGCTTGCGTGCGAATACACCTATCGGGGCGAGAATAGCCCCTCCGAGGCGGGATTCTTCTACCGTGAGGGGACTTCGGGCGAGTGGTCGAAAATCACCGCTGCGAAGAGCGAATCGCCCCTGCGGTACGAGGTCGGCGGCCTGCAGCCCGCTACGGCCTATACGTTCTGCGCCTTCGTGACGGTCGATGGCACGGAGTACCGGAGCGAGGAGGGCCGTTTCTCGACGCTCGACGAGGAGCAGAAGCCGCAGCCCGTGCTGAGCAAGCCCGTTGCCGAGGACGTTACCGCCACCTCGGCTTCGGTGAGCGCCACGCTGAGCTACGAGGGTGACGAGACGATTTCGGAGGTGGGCTTCCGCTACAAGACCGCCTCGGCATCGACCTATTCGAAGGTGACCGTCACGGCCGCTGCCGGTACGGCGCGCGCCACGCTGAGCGGGCTGACCCCCTCGACCGCCTATTCGCTGCTGTTCTATGCCGTTGTCGGCGGCGAGGAGTCGCGCAGCGAGGAGGTTACGTTCACCACCTCGGCACAGTCGTCGGGCGGCGGCTCCGAGGCCAAGTTCTCGGGATGGCCCGAGCTGCTGGCCGAGGATGACTCGAACAGCGACTACTACTACGCCTACCACCTCTGCCCCGACCTGAAGACCACCCGCGGCGACTATGCGCGCAACTATACGGTCTGCTTCAGCGCCGAGCACCACTGCCCGGTGTGGGTTGCCGCGCCGCGCCACAACGACTTCTACGAAGGCCCGGCCGACCGCACCGAAGCCTACAAGGCCGACCCGGACATCCCCTCCGACATCCAGTACTACAGCAAGTCGACGGGCGGAGGCTGCAACAAGGGCCACATGCTCGGCTCGGCCGAGCGCACCTGCACGAGCAGCGTCAACCGCCAGGTTTTCTACTACTCGAACATCGCGCCGCAGTACTCGAGCGGCTTCAACACCAGCGGCGGTGGCTGGAACATCCTCGAGGACTGGATTGACACGAAGGTCTGCGCCGATACGACCTACCTGGTCATCGGTACCTACTTCGAGAAGTATACGGACCGCTACGGCAACTCGGCCTCGCCGAAGAAAATCTCCTTCGGCGGCCGCAGCGACGTCTCCTGCCCCACGATGTTCTACATCGCCGTGCTGCGGACCAAGTCGGGCAATACGAAAAAGTCGGTGCTCGAGTGCTCGGCCGACGAGCTGATGTGCGCCGTCTTCGTGCGCTGCCACAACAACAACCTCAAGGGTAAGGAGGTTTCGTCGAAGGACATGATTTCGGTGCGCGAGCTCGAGCAGCTCACCGGTTTCGACTACTTCCCCAACGTGCCCAACGCACCGAAGGATACCTACAACCCCTCGGACTGGGGGCTCTGACGTCATGGCTTATCCCTGGGGAGACGACCGCCGCTTCAACTCCTATGCGGGTTACTTCCGCCGCATGTTCGGCGGGCGGGTCCAGAAACTATCCGTCGATGCGGGCTTCACCTGCCCCAATCGCGACGGAACCCTGGGACACGGGGGGGTGTACGTTCTGTAACAACGGAGCGTTCACCCCTTCGTATTGCCGGCCCGAGAAGAGCATCACGCAGCAAATCGAGGAGGGGATTGCCTTCCATGTGAACCGCTACCGCACGGCGGGGCGCTATCTGGTCTACTTCCAGTCCTACTCGAACACCTATGCGCCGCCCGAGCGGCTGCGGGCGCTCTACGACGAGGCGCTCGCCCATCCGCAGGTCGAGGGCATCGTCGTGGGAACGCGTCCCGACTGCGTCGACGAGGCGAAGCTCGACCTGCTGGCCGAGGTGGCGCGCGACCGCTACGTGGCCGTCGAGTACGGTATCGAGTCGACCTCGGACGCGACGCTGCGCGCCGTCCGACGGGGTCATGACTTCGCCTGCGCCCGCCGCGCCGTGGAGCTCACCGCCCGGCGGGGGCTGCACGTGGGGGCCCACTTCATCCTCGGCCTGCCGGGCGAGAGCGATGAGATGTTGCTCCGCCAAATCGACACCATCAACTCGCTGCCGCTCACCACGGTGAAATTCCACCAGCTGCAGGTCTTCCGCGGTACGGCCATGGCCGACGAGTACGATGCCGACCCCGGTCGGTTCCGTTTCTGGGAGGTCGGGGAGTACATCGACCTCTTCGTCGAGATGCTGCGCCGGCTGCGGCCCGATATCGTCGTCGAGCGCTTCGCGAGCGAGGCCCCTCCGCGCTACCACTACGGCCGCAACTGGGGCCTTATCCGCAACGAAACCCTTCTGTCGATGCTCGAAAAAAGATTGGAGACGCTCGATGCATATCAAGGCGAAATTTTTATATCTTTGCAGGAAGAACAGGCGGGCCGGAGCCGCTCCGGTGCGCTGTCCCCCAACCTTTAAAACCTACCCCTATGAAATCCCTGCGTATCGAAAGCGTGCTGCTCCACCTCAAGGAGTATTTTCTGATGGCACTCGGCATGATGCTCTATTCGTTCGGCTGGATTGGCTGTATCATGCCGGCACGGGGTGTCGGCGGCGGTGCGGCCGGTCTTTCGCTGGTGCTGTGCCATGCGCTCGAACAGGTGGGCATCGACATCCAAATCGGTACGATGGTCTTCTTCCTCAATGCCGTGCTGTTGCTCATCGCGGGCTTCATCGTGGGGTGGAACTTCGGCGTGAAGACCATCTTCTGCGTGGTGGTCATCTCGCTGGGCATGAACTTCTGGCAGGATGTGCTGCCCGAAGGCGACTTCCTCCATCTGGAGCGTATTCTGGCGGTGATTCTGGGCGGTATCCTGGCCGGTATCGGCATCGCGCTCTGCTTCGCGCAGGGCGGCTCGACGGGCGGCACCGACATCGTGGCGATGATTATCAACAAGTACCGTACGGTGAGCTACGGCAAAATCCTCATCTTCTCGGACTTCGTCATCATCGGTTCGTCGCTGCTCGTGGGCTTCCACATCGATACGGTGATTTACGGTTACGTGATGACGGCCGTCGTCGGCTATACGGTCGACATGATTATGGCCGGCAACCAGCAGTCGAGCCAGGTGCTCATCGTGACGCGTGACTACGAGAAGATGGCCGATGCCATTGCCAACAACATCCACCGCGGCGTGACGCTCATCGACTCCGAGGGGTGGTACTCGAAGGAGAAGTCGAAGATGGTCATGGTGGTCTGCCGCAAACGCGAGACGGCCATGATTCTGAAGTTTGCCAAGACCATCGACCCCGACGCCTTCATGACCGTGGGTTCGGTCATGGGTGTCTACGGCAAGGGCTTCCAGGCGCTCAACAAAATCTGATGCCGCTCCGCCGGCTTTCCGACGGAGTCCCGGCGGCAGCCGTTGCCGCTCTCTTCAGCACATGCTTCGGGCGATACTCCCGCTCCCTTGCCGAGGGGCGGCCGGGTCTTTCGCCCCTCTTTTTTTGATACCGATGCTTTGAATTCCGTGTCCCTGTTTGCCGATATCGTCCTCCCGCTGGCGCAGCCCGCCTACACCTTCGCCGTCCCCGAGGGGATGGAGCTGGTCGAGGGCCGTGCCGTCGTGGTCCAGTTCGGCGCCAACCGCTACTATACGGGCATCGTCTGGCGGCTGCACGACCGCCGTCCCGACTTCCGGCGCATCAAACCGGTGCTGCGGCCGCTGTACGACGTGCCGCTGCTGGGCGACGCGCAGCGCCGCTTCTGGGAGTGGGTCGCCTCCTACTACATGTGTTCGCTGGGCGAGGTGATGCGCGTGGCGCTTCCCGCGCTGATGAAGCCGAGCGGCAGCTCCGAGGAGGAGTTCGCTGCCGGGGAGTTCCGCCCGCGCAGCGAGACCTGGTTCTCGCTCGGCGAGGCGCTGCGCTCCGAGGAGCGCCTCCACGAACTCTTCGAGAAGCTCTCCCGCCGCGCCCCGCGCCAGTACGAGGCGCTGCTCGAAATCGCCGCGGCCCTTGCTCCCGACCTTGCACCGGAGGGCGCAGCCGCATCCGGCTCCCTGCCCGATGGCGGGACGGGCTCTGCACCGGCAGCCGGGGCCGGGGCCTCGGGACAACTCCCGACCGCAGCCGCGCCGGCTGCCGATGCACCGGCTGCCGATGCGCTGACCGCATCGACCGGTGCGGAACCTGCCGCCCCGATTGCCCCCTGCCGTCCGGCCGGATTCGACGGGGCCGTGCCGCGACGCCTGCTGGCTGCCGAGCGCCCGGTGCTCCACCAGCTCGAGCGCAAGGGATTCATCCGCTCCGAGGAGCGTGAGCGGCAGCCCGGCTCCGAGCAGGATGCGCGCTTCCGCCTGCCGACCCTCTCTGCGGCCCAGGAGCGCTGCCTGGACGACATCTGGAACCTCTTCGCCTCGCACGAAAGCGTCCTGCTGCACGGCGTTACGGGCTCGGGCAAGACCGAAATCTACATCCATCTGATTGCCGAGACGCTGCGGCGCGGCGACGACGTGCTGCTGCTTGTCCCCGAAATAGCCCTCACGGCGCAGCTGGTCGAGCGCATGGAGCGCATCTTCGGCAGCCGCGTGACGGTCTACCACTCGCGCCTGACGGAGCGCGCCCGTACCGAAACCTACCTGCGCCTCTGCCGCTCGACGGGGGGCGAGTTCGTCGTGGGGGCCCGCTCGGCGCTCTTCCTGCCGCTGCGGCGGCTGCGTCTGGTGGTCGTCGACGAGGAGCACGACTCGAGCTACAAGCAGTCGGACCCGGCGCCGCGCTACAATGCGCGCGACTGCGCCGTGGTGGCGGCGCGGCTCTTCGGCGGCCGGGTGCTGCTGGGCAGCGCCACCCCCTCGCTCGAGACGTGGCTCAATGCCGCGCGGGGCAAATACGGCAAGGTCTGCCTCACGGAGCGCTACGGCGGGGCGCAGCCGCCCCGCATCTTCGTCTCCGATACGCTGCGGGCCGTCAAGCGGGGCGAACGCCGGACGCACTTCAACAAGGAGCTGCTCGACGCCATCGGCGAGCGTCTCGACCGGGGCGAGCAGGTGATGCTCTTCCAGAACCGGCGCGGCTTCTCGCCCTATGTCGAGTGCACCGAGTGCGGCTGGACGGCGCGCTGCCCCCACTGCAACGTGACGCTGACCTACCACCGGGGCGCCTCCGAGCGGCTCGTCTGCCACTACTGCGGCCATACGGAGCCGGTGCCGGCGAGGTGCCCCTCGTGCCGGGTGACCGATGTCGTTCCGCGCGGCTTCGGCACCGAAAAGGTCGAGGAGGAGATTGCGCGGCTCTTCCCCGAGGCGCGCGTGGCGCGGCTCGACCGCGACAGCGTCACCTCGGAGCGCGCCTTCCGCGGCATCGTCTCCGACTTCGCACGCCGGCAGACCGACATTCTGGTCGGCACGCAGATGATTTCGAAGGGCTTCGACTTCGAGGGGGTCTCGCTCGTGGGTATCCTCAATGCCGACAACCTGCTCAACAATCCCGACTTCCGGGCCGCCGAACGCGCCTTCCAGCTCATGACGCAGGTGGCCGGCCGCGCCGGGCGCCGTGCCGTGCCGGGCGAGGTCATCATCCAGACCTCCGACCCCGCGTCGCCCCTCATCCGCCAGGTCGTGGCGGGCGACTACGAGGCGATGGCGCGCCAGCAGCTCGGCGAGCGGAGCACCTTCTTCTACCCGCCCTATGCCCGGCTGGTGGCGCTGACGCTCCGCCACCGTGACCCCGAACTGCTGCGGCGCGGTGCCGCGGCGCTCGGTGAGGCGCTCCGGGGTCGTTTCGGCCGCCGGGTGCTGGGCCCCATGGCGCCTCCCGTCGACCGCATCCGCGGCGAATATCTGGTCGGACTGCTGCTCAAGGTCGAGAGCGGCGCCTCGTTCGCCCGCGCCCGCGAGGTGCTGCGCGAGGAGCTCGGGAAGTTTGCCGCCGACGCCGATTTCCGCAAGATAACCCTTCTGTGCGATGTCGACCCTCAGTGAGTTGCTGCGCGATGTCTGGGCGCTGCTTTTTCCGCCCCGATGCCCGGTCTGCGGCTGTGTGATGAATGCCGGCGAGCGTACGGTCTGTACGCGCTGCCGCGCCTCGGCGCCGTTGACGGGCTTCTGGCTGCAGGCCGACAACCCGCTCTTCCGCCGCTTCTGGGGCCAGCTCCCCGTCGAGCGTGCCTCGGGATTCCTCTTCTACCGCCGCGGCAGCGGGTGGAGGGAGCTCATCCGCTCGTTCAAGTACCGCAATGCCTGGCGACTGGCCTACGAGATGGGGCGCTGGTATGGCCGCTGCCTGCGCGAAAGCGGCCTCTACGGCGATGTCGATGTGGTCGTTCCCCTGCCGCTGCACCCCTTCAAGCGGATGCGGCGCGGTTACAACCAGTCGGAATACATCGCCGAGGGCATCGCCCGCGAACTGGGCGTCGGCGTCGACCGCCGCAGCGTCCGGCGCTGCCGCAATACGGCCAGCCAGGCCCGCCGTCCCCGCCGCGAACGCTATGAAAACGTCCGCGACGCCTTTGCCGTCCGCCGTCCCGGGGCGTTGGCCGGACGGCACGTGCTGCTGGTCGACGATGTCTTCACGACGGGCAATACGGTCATCTCGTGCGGCGGGGCGATTCTCCGGGCGGTGCCCGACTGCCGCCTGAGCGTGGCGGTGCTGGCCGTCTCGCACCGCGAGCTGGGTGTCCGCGACTGATTGCTTCCATTGCCGTTGCGACGGCCAATGTGCTGGTTTGCAGTCTGCTGCATGCGCTCCGAAGCGTCCGTGCCGCGAAAAACATCCCTCCCGCCGTTTTGAATTTTCGGCGTGAATCGTTACTTTTGGGCGTTGAAACCGTCGTATTGACCCCGAGTCCCCACTACCGCATATCATGGCGAAAGAATATACCCCTTCGAACCGCAACCGCGAGGCCTTCGAGGCCCTGACCGAGGGTGCGGGCAACGTACCGCCCCAGGCTGTCGAACTGGAGGAGGCGGTCCTCGGCGCGCTGATGCTCGAAAAGGACAGCATCATCACCGTGCAGGAGTTCATCACTCCCGAAGCCTTCTATACGGAGGAGCACCGCCTCATCTACAAGGCCATCGAGGAGCTCTCGATGGAGCTCAAGCCCATCGACCTCTATACGGTCACCGAGCGGCTCAAGGCCAAGAAGGAGCTCAAGAAGGTGGGCGGTGCCGCCTACCTTGCGCAGCTCACCCAGAAGGTGGGCTCGGCGGCCAACGTCGAGTTCCATGCCAAAATCATCGCCCAGAAGTATGTGCAGCGCGAGCTGATTCGCTCGGCGACGGAGATTCAGCGCCGGTCGTACGACGAGTCGACCGACGTGACGGAGCTCATCGGTTTTGCCGAGGGCGAGATTTTCAAGGTCTCCGAGGGCCATGTCAAGCGTTCGGTCCAGTCGTCGAAGGACATCCTGGCCCGCGCGCTGATGCAGATTGAGGAGGCGTCGAAGAATACGAGTGCCTACAACGGCGTGCCGTCGGGCTTCATGGCCATCGACCGCGTGACGCTGGGCTGGCAGCTTTCGGACCTCATCATCGTGGCGGCGCGCCCCTCGATGGGTAAGACGGCCTTCGTCCTCTCGATGGCCCGCAACATGGCCGTCGACTACGAACAGGGCGTGGCCTTCTTCTCGCTCGAAATGTCGGCCGTGCAGCTGATGATGCGTCTGATTATCGCCGAGACGGGCCTCTCGGGCAACGACGTGAAGTCGGGCCGGCTGACCCCCGAACAGTGGCGCCACCTCGAATCGGCCACCAAGCCGCTGGGCGCCGCCCCGCTCTACATCGACGACACGCCGGCGCTCTCGGTCTTCGAGTTCCGCTCGAAGGCGCGCCGTCTGAAGATTCACAACGACATCAAAATCATCATCATCGACTACCTCCAGCTGATGACCGGCAACCAGGACACGAAGGGCAACCGCGAGCAGGAGGTGGCCTTCATCTCGCGTACGCTCAAGGCCATCGCCAAGGAGCTCAACGTGCCGATTATCGCCCTTTCGCAGCTGAGCCGCGCCACCGAGATGCGCGGCGGCTCGAAGCGGCCCCAGCTCTCGGACCTCCGCGAGTCGGGCGCCATCGAGCAGGATGCCGACATCGTGGCCTTCATCCACCGCCCCGAGTACTACGGCATCAACCAGGACGAGAACGGCATGCCGACGGCCGGCATGGCCGAAATCATCCTGGCCAAGCACCGTAATGGCGCCGTGTGCGACGTCAACCTCCGCTTCCTCAAGGAGCAGGCGCGTTTCGTCGACGTCGAGGACTCGATGCTGCCTCCGGCCCAGGCCTCCGAGAGCCAGCAGGCCTACGACGACTATGCGAGCGGCTCGAATGCCCCGATGGCCGGCGGTCTGGGTGCCTCGGCGGGCGGCGGCGAATTCGATATCAACGCCTCGACGTCGCTCGGCGACGAGGCTCCCTTCTGATTTTAATCCCTGTCGAACCCGAAAAGCTGCAGCATCATGTTTGTCCGGACCTATGCGGGAGCAATCGTCGGAATCGACGCCGTGACGGTGGCCGTCGAGGTCAACATCGCGGGCGGCGGGCTGGGCCTCTATCTGGTGGGGCTGCCCGACAATGCCGTCAAGGAGAGCGAGCAGCGCATCCGTGCGGCATTTGAGAACTCGGGCGAGCGCTTCACCGGCCGCAAGGTGGTGGTCAACCTCGCGCCGGCCGACCTGCGCAAGGAGGGCGCCGGCTTCGACCTGCCCATTGCCGTGGGGATTCTTGCGGCCATGCAGCGCATCGATGCGGAGCGGTTGCAGGGAACGATGTTTGCGGGCGAACTGTCGCTCGACGGCTCGGTGATGCCCGTGCGCGGCGTCCTGCCGCTGGCGCTCCGTGCGCGTGCCGACGGGATGGCGCGCATCGTGCTGCCCCGGGCCAACGTGGCCGAGGCGGCCGTAGTCGAGGGCATCGACGTCATCGGCGTGGAGTCGCTCCGCGAGACGCTCGCCTGGCTCGGCGGCGAGCAGGAAATCGCCCCGGCCCGGGCGGCCGAGGCGGAACCCTTCGAAGAGGCGGCGGGGCGCTTTGCCGAGGACTTTGCCGACGTCAGGGGGCAGTCCCATGCCAAGCGGGCGCTCGAAATCGCCGCGGCCGGCGGCCACAACGTGCTGCTCATCGGCTCGCCCGGTTCGGGCAAGACGATGCTTGCGCGGCGCATGCCGACCATCCTCCCGCCGCTCTCGCGCGAGGAGGCGCTGGAGACCACCAAAATACACTCCGTGGCGGGCAAGGAGGGCGTTTCGGGCGGCCTGCTGACCCATCGTCCCTTCCGGGCGCCGCACCACCTCACCTCGCAGGTGGCGCTCATCGGCGGCGGACAGTCGCCCCGTCCGGGCGAGGTGTCGCTGGCCCACAACGGCGTGCTCTTCCTCGACGAGCTGCCCGAATTCGGGCGCAACGTCCTCGAGGTGCTGCGCCAGCCGCTCGAGGAGAAGCGGATTGTCGTCTCGCGGGCGAGGTACAGTGTGGAGTATCCCGCCAACTTCACCCTCGTGGCGGCGATGAACCCCTGCCCGTGCGGCTACTACAACCATCCGACCAAGGAGTGCACCTGTGCGCCGGGGGCCGTCCACCGCTACATGGGGCGTATCTCGGGGCCGCTGCTCGACCGCATCGACCTCCATATCGAGGTGACGCCCGTTGCGCCCGGCGAACTCTCGTCGGCGGCGCCCGGCGAGCGGAGCGCCGTCATCCGCGAGCGGGTCATCCGTGCGCGGGCGCTGCAGGCGGAGCGCTTCCGCGGCATCGAGGGACTCTATACCAACGCCATGATGAACTCGGCCATGCTGCGCGCCTTCTGTCCGCTCGACGGGGCGGCCGAGGCGCTGCTCATGCGGGCCATGGAGCGGCTGGGGCTCTCGGCCCGCGCCTACGACCGGATTCTGAAGGTGGCGCGGACCATCGCCGACCTGGCGGGCGAGGAGCTCCTTGCGGCTCCCCACGTGGCCGAGGCCATCAACTACCGTTCGCTCGACCGCGAAAGCTGGGGCCGGTAGCCGCCGTGCGGAGCCGCGATGCGGGGCACCGGCTCCAGCCATCCGGCAGCGGGGCAGCGGGGCGGCGGAACAGCGGGGCGGCGGGCAGTGGAACAGTGGAACAATGGAACAGCGGGGCGGCGGAGCGCGCGGGCGTCACGGCGTCGGCGCAGGCCCCGAGGACAAAAACGAAACATGGAACATGCCGCTGCCGGCGCCCGTTGTGGCTGCCGACGGCGGCGGTAAACGAAATACGATGAAACGCATTATTCTTTCGGGCGGCGGCACGGGCGGCCATATCTATCCCGCCGTAGCCGTGGCCGAGGCGCTGAAACGGCGGCTGGGCGACGAGGTCGAGTTGCTCTTCGTCGGTGCCGAGGGCAAGATGGAGATGGAAAAGGTGCCGGCGCTGGGTTACCGCATCGTCGGGCTGCCGATTGCCGGGCTGCAGCGCCGTCTGGAGTGGCGCAACCTGCTGGTCCCCTTCAAGGTGCTGCGGAGCATCCGCCAGGCGCGCAATGTCATCTGCTCCTTCGGGGCCGATGCGGTGGTCGGCTTCGGCGGCTATGCGAGCGCCCCGGTGCTGTGGGCTGCCCAGCGCATGGGTGTGCCGACCGTCATCCAGGAGCAGAACTCCTATGCCGGCGTGACGAACAAGATTCTGGCGCGGGGTGCCTGCCGCATCTGCACCGCCTACGAGGGGATGGAACGCTTCTTCCCGAAGGAGAAGATTGTCCTGACGGGCAACCCGCTCCGCGGCCGCTTCTCGAAGGAGGGGCCCGACCGCGCGGAGGCGCTCGGTTACTTCGGCTTCACGCCCGGACGCAAGGTGGTGCTGGTTGTCGGCGGTTCGCTCGGCACCCGCTCGCTGAACGAGATGATGAAGACGTGGCTGCTGTCGCTCGGCGGCGGTGAGGCCCCGGTGCAGGTCATCTGGCAGACGGGCAAGTACTACGAGCGCGAGATGCAGGCCTTCCTGGCGGCCCACCCCGTGCAGGGCATCTGGCAGGGGGCCTTCATCGAACGGATGGACTATGCCTATGCGGCGGCCGACCTGGTCATCTCGCGCAGCGGTGCCTGCACCGTCTCGGAGCTCTGCCTGGTGGCCCGTCCCGTGCTCTTCGTCCCCTCGCCCAACGTGGCCGAGGACCATCAGACGAAGAACGCCCGCGCGCTGGCCGACAAGGGGGCCGCACTGCTGGTGCCCGACGCCGTGTGCCGCACCGAGGCGATGCCCCGCGCGCTGGAGCTGCTCGCCGACGAGGAGGCGCTGCGGCGCATGAGCCGCAACATCGAGGCGCTGGCCCGGCCCGACGCGGCGGAGCGGATTGTCGACGAGATTGTGCGGGTGATGAAGTGAAACGATAACGACGATATGCGGCAGGCGGAGCATGCCTGCGCAACGAGAAGGGAGCTATGGAGTTCGAAAACATCTACTTTCTGGGCATCGGGGGCATCGGCATGAGCGCCCTGGCCCGTTATTTCATGCACGAAGGGAAGCGTGTGGCCGGTTACGACCGTACGGAGTCGCCCCTCACGCGCCGTCTGGAGGAGGAGGGTGCGCTGATTCACTACGAAGAGGACGTGCGGGCGATTCCCGCCGAGTTCCTCTGTCCCGAGCGGACGATGGTGGTCTACACGCCGGCCGTGCCCGCCGAGCACGCCGAGATGCGCTACTTTGCCGACCACGGCTTCCGCATCGAGAAGCGCTCGCAGATGCTGGGCCATCTGGCGCAGGGCAAGTATGTGATGGCCGTGGCGGGAACCCACGGCAAGACCACCACCACGACGCTCGTCGCCTGGCTCAACCGCTGCCTGATGGGCGGGGGAAGCGCCTTCCTGGGGGGCATCTCGAAGAATTTCGACGGCAACCTCGTGCTGGGCGGGGGCCCGCGTCTGGCGGTCGAGGCCGACGAGTTCGACCGTTCGTTCCTGCGGCTGTGGCCCGATGTGGCGGTGGTCACCTCGGCCGACGCCGACCATCTGGACATCTACGGCACGCATGAGGCCGTGAAGGAGGCCTTCTCGCAGTTCGTCGGCCAGATTCGGCCTGGCGGAAGCCTCGTCATCAAGCAGGGGGTCGACATCCGGCTCGACAACCCCGGCATCACGGTCTACCGCTATGCCTACGACACGCCGTGCGACTTCTACGCCCGCAACATCCGGCTCATCGGCGGTGGCCACTACCGCTACGATGTGGTGACGCCCGACGGAGTCATCGAGGAGTGTACGCTCGGCGTGCCGGGATGGGTCAACATCGAGAATGCGGTGGCGGCCGTCGCCTCGGTATGGTGCGCCGCCCGCCACGAGGGTGCGCCGCTCGACGCCGAGGCGCTGCGCTGCGCGCTGGCCTCGTTCGAAGGGGTGAAGCGCCGCTTCGAGTTCTACATCAACACGCCGCACCAGGTCTACATGGACGACTACGCGCACCATCCCCGCGAGCTGGCCGCAACGCTCACCTCCGTACGGCGGATGTTCCCCGGGCGGAGGGTGACGGCGCTCTTCCAGCCCCACCTCTACACCCGCACGCGCGACTTCTACGAGGGGTTTGCCGAGGCGCTGTCGCATGCCGACGAGGTGGTGCTGCTGCCCATCTACCCGGCCCGCGAGGAGCCGATTCCCGGCGTGACGAGCGAGCTGATTGCCGAGCGCGTGACGGTGCCCTGCCGCATCGTCGAGCGCAGCGAGCTGGCGCAGACCGTCGCCGCGATGGATACCGACGTGGTGGTGAGCTTCGGTGCGGGCAACATCGACGCCTGCTGCGAGGCCATTGCCGAGGCGCTGCGCGTCAAGGCCTGACGGCCGCCCCGGAGCGTTCCGGGCCCGCCGTCCTCTCCCCCGCAGGGCGCCGTCCCTTCCCGGTCGGGCATCGTCCCTTCCCGGCGGAGGGCCGAATGGGGTGGCCGACCCGACGGCGGCTTTTGGCCCGCCGGGCCGGAGCGCCGCGAACAAGAGCGTGAAAACGATTGAAAGACAAAGGAGAACAGACAGACAAACACGATGCCCCGTCCGCTTAAATACCTGCTCATCGGCCTGATGTGGGCCGCCGTCGCCGGATACATCCTCTGGTCGGCCGCCGCCGCGCGCCGTCAGCGCGCTGCGCGCGAGGTTACGGGCATGGTGGTCGACGTGAAGGACAGCACCTCGCAGGGGCATCTGGTCTCGACGGCCCAGGTCCGTTCGTGGATTCGCCGCAGCGGTCTGCGGACCGTCGGCGCGAAGGTCGACGAGGTGGATTTGCAGGGCATCGAACGCCTGATTGCCGACAACGGCTTCGTGAGCCGCGTCGATGCCTATGTCCGCTACGACGGGACGCTGCACGTCGACATCCGGCAGCGGCGCCCCCTGGTGCGTCTGCTCACCGACGGGTGGAACTGCTACGTCACGCAGGAGGGCTTCGCCTTCGCCGCACCGCGCTCCTCGTCGCTCTACGTGCCCGTGGTGACGGGCAGCTACCGCCCGCCCTTCCCCGCCACCTATGCCGGGCCCGTGCGCCGCTATGTCGAAGAGCGGCTCGGCGAGATTGACCGCCGCATCGAGGAGCTCGAGCGCGAGAAGTATCCCTATTTCCGCCGTGAACTGCAGAACGACGAGAATATCCGTGCGCTGCGCCGCATGCGCATCAAGCGGCGCTGGTGGCGGCTCGAGAGCGAAAAGGAGTTCGACAAGCGGGTCGAGGAGCTGCGCAGCCACAAGGCCGATTTGCGCCGCCGCTACCGCTACGAGGCACGTCTCGTGCAGGAGGGGATTGACGCCATCTCGGCACGGCAGGAGGCCGAGCGGCGCAAACAAAAAAAGTTGGAGAAAAGCTACGAAGATTTCGTGAAACTCCTTACCTTTGTAGAGTTCCTCGAAGAGGATGATTTCTGGAGGTCGGAGGTGGTTCAGATTGTGGCCCACACGGCCCCCAGCGGCGCATTGGAGGTGGACCTCGTCCCCCGCAGCGGCCGCTTCAGAATCCTCTTCGGGCGGCTCGAGGAGGTCGAGGAGAAGTTCGACCGTCTGGCGGCGTTCTACCGGCGCGGCCTGGGACGGCTCGGCTGGGACGAGTTCGCTACGGTCAGTGTCAAGTACAGGGGCCGCGTGGTCTGCCGCAAATAGCGGCGGAAGGCGCGCTCCGCAGGAGATAACATTTTTTGGAGAACAACGTGGAAAGGAAGAGTTATACGGTCGCTGTCGATTTGGGTACGTCGAACGTCGTGGTCGCCGTCGGCAGCCGCAATGCCGAAGGGCTGCTCGACGTGGAGTGCGTCGTGTCGAAACCCGTCGAAGGAGTCAAAGCCGGTAAAATCGAAAACATCGAGCTGGTGAGCCATGCCATCCGCGAGGCTGTGTCGGAGGTCGAGGAGCAGCTCGGCATCCGCATCAGCGAGGCCTATGCGGGCCTTTCGGGTGATTTCGTGCGCTGTGCGCGCCATACCGACCATGTCTTCGTCTGCGACCCCCAGAACGGCGTGAACCAGCGCGACGTCGAGGCGCTCTTCGACCGCATGCGCAATGTCCAGGCTCCCGACGACGAGACCATCATGGAGCGGGTGCCCCAGGACTACATGGTCGACGACAACCAGGAGGTGAAGAATCCCGTGGGCTCGTTCGGGCGCAAGCTTTCGTCGACCTTCAACTTCATCCTCTGCCTGAAAACCCCCATGCAGCGGCTCGACATGGCGCTCAGACGCCTGGGTATCCGCATGGCCGGCGTCTTCTCCAATGCGCTGGTCACCCCCGAGGCGGTGCTTACGCCCGAGGAGAAGGAGGAGGGCGTTGCGGTGGTCGACGTGGGCGGCGGCGTGACGGACGTGACGGTCTACTACCGCAACGTGGTGCGCTACATCGCCAGTATCCCGATGGGTGCGACGGCCATCAACCGCGACATCCGGACGATGAGCGTCCCGGAGCGCCACGTCGAAAGCCTCAAGTTGCGTTACGGTTCGGCTGTTGCCGAACTGGCCCCCGAAGACAAGCTCATCCGCGTCAACGGCCGCACGGCCCGCGATGCGAAGGATATACTGCTGCGCAACCTGGCTACGGTCATCGAGGCGCGCGCCACCGACATCGCGGAGTTCGTCGCCCAGGAAATCAAGGATTCGGGCTATGCCGGCCGTCTGGCCTGCGGCATCGTCCTGACGGGCGGCTCGGCGCAGCTCAAGGACCTCGACGAGTTGTTCCGCCGCGTGACGCATATGGACGTGCGTGTGGCTCTGCCCGAGGCGGGCATCACCGGGGAGTCGAAGGAACGGGTTGCCGACCCGGCCTGCGCTACGGCGGTGGGCATTCTGCTCAAGGGCTCCGAAACGGGTGGGTGTGCCGTGGTCGAGATGGCCGCGTCGCATCGTGCCGCACAGCAGCCGCACCAGACGCCGCAGGGCGAACAGCCCGCCGCGCGTTCGGAGGCGCCTCAGCCTCAGCGCAACGGGTTCCGTCCGCAGCCCCAGCCGCAGCCGGTGCCCCATGCCGAACCCCGGCCCTACCGTGCACCGCAACCCCAACCCCAGCCGCAACCTCAGCCTCAGCCTCAGCCGCAACCGCAGCCGGCTTCTCAGCCGGATGCGCCCGACCCCGTGCAGTATGACCCTGCAACCGGCGAACCGTACGGCGACGAGCCGCAGCCGCAGCAGGAGTCGAAGCGCCGTCGCGGCGGCCTGAGCTCGCTCCTGCAGGATGCCTTCAAGAAAATCAACGAAACCTTCGGCGGACCCGAAGACGAGGATATTTGAGTGTGACCGGGGATGCCCGGGCCGCAACCGCCGTGCGGAACCGAACTGCGACAGAGGGTCGGAATGCGGCGGATTTTCCGATAAACGACAGAGTTACGAAACGATATGACTGACGATTTGATGTCCGAAATCAAGGCTACGAGGACGGACGGCTCGATAATCATGGTGGTGGGCGTCGGCGGTGCCGGCGGCAATGCCGTGAATCACATGTGGAACCTGGGAATCAAGGGTGTCGACTTCATGGTTTGCAACACCGACCAGCAGGCGCTCGACAAGAGTCCCGTCGAGAAGAAAATCCGCCTCGGCAGCGAGGGCCTCGGCGCCGGCAACGACCCCGAGAACGGCCGCAAGGCGGCGGTCGAGACGCTGCCCGAAATCAAGCAGTACCTCGAGGAGTCGGGCACGCGGATGATTTTCATCACGGCCGGCATGGGCGGCGGTACGGGTACGGGCGCCTCGCCCGTCATTGCCAAACTGGCCAAGGAGATGGGGCTGCTCACGGTGGCCATCGTCACTTCGCCGCTGGCCGTCGAGGGGCGCATCCGCTACGACCAGGCCTACCGCGGCATCGAGGAGCTGCGCCGCAACGTCGACTCGCTGCTGATTATCAACAACGAGAACATCCTCGAAATCTACGGGCGCCTCTCGCTCAAGCAGGCCTTCGGCAAGGCCGACGACATCCTGGCCTCGGCAGCGAAGGGTATTGCCGAAATCATCACGGTCGAGAGTGACCTGGTGAATGTCGACTTCGCCGATGTATCGAAGGTGATGCGCGACAGCGGCCGTGCCCACATGAGCGTCGCGACGGCCGAGGGCGAGAACCGCGCCGAAGCGGTGGCCGAGGCTTCGCTGCGTTCGCCGCTGCTCGACCACAACCTCATCTCGGGTGCGAAGAACATCCTGCTCAACATCTCGGTGTCCAATGCCGAGGAGCTCATGTACGAGGAGGTGGTGCGGATTCTGGAGTACATCCAGATGAACGCCACGGTCGAGGACCAGGACGGCACGGTTCACAACGCCAACATCATCTGGGGTACGAGCGAAAAGCCGCAGCTGGGCAACGCCATCGAACTGGTGGTGGTCGCCACGGGCTTCGAGAACGACGACGAGGAGCACGGCATGTCGCCCGTGCCGCCCGTGCGTGGCACCCTGCTCCGCGACAAGCAGGCCGATATGGAGCTTATCCCGGTCAAGCAGGCCGCCGCTGCCGTTGAAACGCCGCGCGTGCGTCCCGAACAGGTGGTGCTGGGCGCCAAGTCGACCCGTTACAGCAACATCGAGGCGCTGTTGAGCCGCCCCGCCTACCAGACGCGCAACTCGAAGTTCGTCGTTCAGGTTTCGGGCGGCCGCAAGGAGGTGCTGCGCGACGATGCGCCGGCATCGGCGTCCGATGCCGAATCGCGGGGCGGGTCGCTCTTCGACTGAACCGGCGATGAAGGGGCGCCGCTCGTTCGGCGGGGGCGCCCGATGTCTCAATAACAACCGAAAACCTTGGAAACCGATTCCTGGATAGCATTCAACGGAGTGACGCCGCATACCGTCGTGTTGTGCGTCGTGTCGCTCTGCCTGTTGATGGTCTCAGCACTCGTCTCGGGTGCCGAGACCTCTTTTTTCTCGCTCTCGCACAACGATGTGCGGCAGCTCCGCGAGCGTAAGAGCGCTTCGGGCGACGGCGTGCTCAAACTGCTGGGCAACGTCGAGCTGCTGCTGGCGACCATCCTCGTGGTCAACAACCTGGTCAACATCTGCATCGTCATCCTCACGTCGAACGTCGTCGACGCCACCTTCACCTTCCTGCGCTTCGAGTTCCTCTTCAAGACCGTGCTGGTGACCTTCCTGCTGCTGCTCTTCGGCGAAATCCTGCCCAAGGTCTTCGCCCAGACGGTGCCGGTGCGCTTCGCCTGCTTTGCGGCCCGTCCGCTGCTGGTGCTGCGATGGGTCTTCTACCCGCTCTCCTACATCCTTGTGCGTACGAGCAGCCGCATCAGCGAAAAGGCGGCCCACCGCAGTGAGCTCTCCCTGGACGAACTGGCCGATGCCGTCGACATGACGCAGAGCACCTCGCGCGAGGAGCACGAGATGCTCTCGGGCATCGTCAACTTCGCCAATACCGAGGTGCAGGAAATCATGAAGCCGCGCGTCGACATCACGGCCATCGAACTGACCGAGGGGTACGCCCGCGTCAAGCGCGTCATCATCGAGTCGGGTTTCTCGCGCATCCCGGTCTACGACGGCGAGGTGGACAACATCCGCGGTACGCTCTATGTCAAGGACCTGCTGCCCTACATCGACCATGGCGACGACTTCGCCTGGCAGCGCCTTATCCGCAAGGCCTATTTCGTCCCCGAGCATAAGAAAATCAACGACCTGCTGGCCGAGTTCCAGAGCAACAAGGTCCACATGGCCATCGTGGTCGACGAGTACGGTTCGACGCTCGGCCTGGTCTCGCTCGAGGATGTCATCGAGGAGATTGTGGGTGAAATCTCCGACGAGAGCGACGTGGTCGAGAGCTTCTATACGCGCATCGACGCCAAGAACTACCTCTTCGAGGGCAAGACCCACATCGGCGACTTCGAGCGGGTGCTCGAACTGGAGGAGGACCTCTTTTCCGATGTCAAGGGCGAGGCCGAGACGCTGGCGGGTCTGATGCTGGAGTTCAAGCGCGACTTCCCGCGCAAGGGCGATACCTTCACGACGCACGACATCCGCTTCACGGTGCAGGAGGTGGACGGCCATCGGGTCGACAAGATACGGGTGACGCTGCCATGACGGGGCGTCTGTTGCTTTCCGAGCCGCTCCCGGCTGCCGAGACCGAGCCGTGGACGACGGCTGCCGAGCGTGCCGAGGCGGCCCGTTTCGGGTCGGAGCGACGCCGTCGCGAATACCTTACGTGGCGCACGCTGGTGCGGCGCGAACTGGGGCGCGGGGCGCAAATCGCCTACGACGGCGTAGGGGCTCCGGTGGTCACGGAGCCCGGAGGTTTTTTCATCGGTGTCTCGCACTGTCGCGAGCGGGTGGCTGTCTGCATTTCGACGGAGCGGTGTGCGGTCGACATCGAGTCGGTGGGGCGTGATTTTGCTGCGGCGTCGGAGCGCTGCATGACGGCCGGCGAGCGGGCTTTTTCGGACGACGGCCGGCTCGGCGCCCTGCTCTGGTGCGCCAAGGAGACGCTCTACAAGTATGCCGGGCGGCGCGAACTGGACCTGCTGCGCGACCTGCGGATTCTCTCGGTCGACATCGCTGCGGGACGCATCGTGGGGCGCATCTGCGACGGTGAGCCGCTTGAGTTGCAGCTGCGCTTTGTCGACGGGTGTGTCGTCGTGTGGCGCTGTTGAGGGGCCGTCATCGCCTGATTCCGGCTCGAATCCAGCCCAGCCCAGCCCAATCCGGTCCGGTCCGGTCAGCCCAGTCCAGTTCAGCCTAGCCCGGTTCAGTCCTGCCCGGCCCGGTCTAACCCGGTTCACCCCGGTCCGGTCCATTCCAATCCTGTCCGGCCCAATCCTGTCCGGTCCAATCCGGTCCAATCCAGTCCAGTCCAGCCCGACCCAACCCTGTTCACCCCAATCCGGTCCATTCCAATCCTGTTTTCTCGCCTGAACATCGGGAATTTCCCGTTATGAACCTCGGGGTGAGACTTTGTGTCCGCATCTTTCTCTCCGGCTGTTACGGTGTTCCGAATGTGTACTGTTTTGTAATACAGTGTGTTGTGATGTGTGTGCGCCGTCCGTTCTTGGCCTACGTGCCCTCGCCGAAGAAGTATTATTCAAAAAATTTACATATTTAATAAATATTTTGAATAAAATTCTTGCACAATTCCTTTCCACGTATTACTTTTGCACCCGTCATAAATGATAAAATATTTTAAGAATTATTTAAAATTATTTAGTTAGTTATGAGAGCAAGGATTAATCAGTGGGTACGCACCGCTTTGATTATGTTGGGTGAGAGCATTCGTATGCGCGAGATGTAATCTCCCCTTTTTTTTCTGGAATACAGATTGATACCCGATAGAGTCCGGCCCGTGAGGGCCGGATTTTTTTGTCCTGCGGCTTCGGCGGCACGGTTGTCGGCCTCTCTCCCTGTTGCCTGTCTGATTACCGCCAGGGCCTGGGGATGGGAGTGTCGCGCGGCGGGGAACGCGGGGAAACGGG
>DGYMI06202__coassemble_1002_pt1 | contig 38705 bp, 30 predicted proteins | sample DGYMI06202__metabat2_low_PE_006 | metagenome-assembled genome bin DGYMI06202 | reverse complement strand
GCCCTCCTCGTCGGCCATCACCAGCGCATCCGCCTTGTTGCCGATTGCCTGGATGTAGTCGAAGTCGATGGCCGCGAGGTCGAGCGGCGTCGAGCAGGCGTAGGAGTTGGTCCGGCGGTCGCTCTGCTCCGGACCGTCGGTCGTGAACTTCCCGCCGCTGAGCTGGAACGCGAGGTGGTAGTTGTTGTTGTCGGCGTCGATGTAGTAGACGTCAATCTGCGAGAGGATGTTCTCCAGTTTGCGGTCGCGGTTGTCCTCGCGCCACTCCACCATGTAAATCTTGTATTTCGAAGTGTCCACATGCTCCGCAGCGAGCTCTCTGATTCTGGCGAGGCCCTCGTCGGAGACCATCGGGTAGGTTTCGCCCGAGCCGCAGGCCGTGAGCGTCAGGACGGTGATGGCAATCGCCGCTGCAATTTTCATGAGTCTGGTAGTCATATCCGTATGTTTTTGGGGTTATTCTCCTGTCCCAACAGCCTGCGGAAGGCCTCGAACTCCTCCCGCGAATCGAAATATCTGACCTCGAAGATGATGTAATCATCCGGGGTCTTGACCTTGCACTGGTGCTCGTCGTCATCGTCCTTCACATACTCGATGTCGGTGGTGAGGAACGAGCGGTATTCGACCCTCCCCTGCTTGACCTCGGGGTAGGTGATACGCGGGCCGTCGACGGTGATTCGTCCGCCCTCGGCCTTCAGCACCCGGGCATTTCGCATACCCCGCCAGGTGAAAAAGAGCAGCAGCACGCCGCCCGCAATCAGGATGGTCGAGAATGCCGCCGGCGAGAGAATCCGCAGGTGGCGGATGCGGAGGCCGAAGGGGAAGAGGGCCGGAATGGCAATCATGCCGATGCCGAAGGCCAGGTTCGACCACTGGTTCGTGAAGATGCTCTCAGGTGAGTAGCTGAAGCTCCTTTGGATGCGTTCGAAGGGTAGGTTCTCCATAAATTACCGCTCGGTCATTTTTTTTATGGAGACAAAGATAGCATAAAAAAGCAAAAATACGACCGCGTGGTCATATTTTTGCTCCAAATCGTGAAAAATGGCCCCGGGGAGTTCGCTCAACGCTTCAGCAGGCCGTATATATAGAGGAAGCGCTTGCGGAGAATCCCGACATCGAGGCCGTCGGAGAAAGACATCTGGTACGAGAGTCCGATGAAGACCTGCCGGAACAGGGCGGCGGCCTCCGGGATGTCGGTCTCTTCGCGCAGCTCGCCGCGCCCGACACCCCGGCCGATGACGTCGCACCAGAGGCGGAACTCCTTTTCCATCCATTCGTGGAGTTTGCGCTTGCCGTCGGGATAATAGAAGAGCACCTGCTGGAAGAGGTGGAAGTAGCCGGCATTGGCCAGCTGTCCGGGCATCTTCTCCCGCTGGATGTTGCCCAGCCGCACAATCTCGGCCATGGTATGCTCCACGCCCTCGACGTATTTGTCGATGAAGTCGCGCAGCGACCCGTCCGACGGGGCGAATTTGTTGCCGGGGTCCTGGAGGTGGAAGAGGTAGCGGTCGGCCACGGCGATGAAGAGGTCGAGTTTCGAGGGATAGTAGTTGAAAATCCCGGTTTTGGTCAGCCCGACGCTGCTGGCAATCATCTGCAGGCTGACTCCCTCGTAATTCATCGACATGAAGAGCTGCAGGGCGCTTTGCAATATTTCTTCCCGGTTTGTTTTCATCGCACGGCGTTTCGTTCCGGATACAAAGATAGGGTCATATTTCGAGATTCGGCATGGAATCGTGAAAATCAACATGATTTTCGGGCGGATGCTGCCGCAGTTGCGTCCTGCCTGTCGCGGCACTGCCGGGAGACAATAGGCAAAAAAAGAGGTCTCCCGTCTGGAGACCTCTTTGAGGGGTGGAAGAAGGGGCTCGAACCCTCGACCTTCGGAACCACAATCCGACGCTCTAACCAACTGAGCTACATCCACCGTGTGACCGTCTTCCGGTCTTTCGGAGTGCAAATGTAATATGTTTTTTCGGTCCGTGCAACAAAAGTGCGAAAAAAATAATCGCTCGTGACAAAATGGCAGTCCGGACTGTAGCTTTGTCACCCGCTGCCTGCCAAAAGCGGGTTGGCACAGCTCTTGTTGGAGATAAGGTCGCAAACGTTGCACGAACAATCAATATTAAAAATAAAAGCTATGAACGTAAAACCATTATCGGACCGTGTGTTGGTTCTCCCGAATCCCGCGGAGGAGAAGACGGCAGGTGGACTCATCATTCCCGACACGGCAAAGGAGAAACCGCTGGCAGGCAAGGTCGTGGCCGTTGGCCCCGGTACGAAGGACGTGCAGATGGAGGTCAAGGTCGGTGACCAGGTCCTCTACGGCAAGTACGCCGGTCAAGAGATTCAGATTGACGGCGTCGACTACCTCATGATGAAACAGAACGACATTTTAGCGATTATCTAAGATTATGGCAAAGGAAATCAAATATAACGTAGAGGCGCGCGAGCTCCTCAAGGAGGGTGTCGACGCGCTGTCGAACGCCGTGAAGGTGACGCTGGGCCCGAAGGGTCGCAACGTGATTATCGACAAGAAGTTCGGTGCGCCGCAGATTACCAAGGACGGCGTGACGGTGGCCAAGGAGGTGGAGCTCGAGGATGCATTCGCCAACATGGGCGCCCAGATGGTCCGCGAGGTCGCTTCGAAGACCAACGACGACGCGGGTGACGGTACGACCACCGCTACGGTGCTGGCTCAGGCCATCATCGGCGTGGGTCTGAAGAACGTTACCGCCGGCGCCAACCCGATGGACCTCAAGCGCGGTATCGACAAGGCCGTCGGCGTTGTTGTGGACTCGCTGCGCAAGCAGAGCCAGACGGTCGGCACCGACATCGCCAAGATTGAGCAGGTGGCCACCATCTCGGCCAACAACGACCACAACATCGGCAAGCTGATTGCCGAGGCGATGGCCAAGGTCAACAAGGAGGGTGTCATCACCGTCGAGGAGGCCAAGGGCACCGAGACCCATGTCGAGGTGGTCGAGGGTATGCAGTTCGACCGCGGTTACATCTCGGCCTACTTCATCACCGACCCCGAAAAGATGGAGGCTCAGCTCGAAAAGCCCTACATCCTGATTACCGACAAGAAGATTTCGACGATGAAGGAGCTCATGGGCGTTCTCGAGCCGGTGGCTCAGAGCGGACGTTCGCTGCTCATCATTGCCGAGGATGTCGATGGCGAGGCTCTGTCGGCACTGGTTGTCAACAAGCTGCGCGGCACGCTGAAGATTGCCGCCTGCAAGGCTCCGGGCTTCGGCGACCGCCGCAAGGAGATGCTCGAGGATATCGCCGTTCTGACGGGTGCCACGGTCATCTCGACCGACAAGGGCATGAAAATCGAGGATGCCGGCCTCGCAATGCTGGGTACGGCCGACAAGGTGACGCTCAACAAGGAGAACACCACCATCGTCGACGGTGCCGGCCAGAAGGAGGCCATTGCCGCCCGTGTGGCTCAGATTCGCGCCTCGATTGAGAAGGCTACGTCGGACTACGACAAGGAGAAGCTCCAGGAGCGCCTTGCCAAGCTCGCCGGCGGTGTGGCCGTCCTCTATGTAGGTGCCGCAACCGAGGTCGAGATGAAGGAGAAGAAGGACCGCGTCGACGATGCGCTGGCCGCTACGCGTGCCGCTGTCGAGGAGGGTATCGTTCCGGGTGGCGGCGTTGCCTACATCCGCGCTACGGCCGCTCTCGAGGGCATGAAGGGCGACAACGAGGACCAGACGACCGGTATCAACATCGTAAAGCGTGCCATCGAGGAGCCGCTGCGCCAGATTGTCGCCAACGCCGGCGGCGAAGGCTCGGTGGTTGTCAACAAGGTGCGTGAGGGCGAGGGAGCCTTCGGCTACAATGCCCGTGACGACCGCTACGAGGATATGCTCAAGGCCGGTATCATCGACCCGACGAAGGTGTCGCGCGTGGCTCTGGAGAACGCCGCATCGATTGCGTCGATGTTCCTCACCACGGAGTGCGTGCTGGCCGAGAAGAAGTCCGAGCAGCCCGCCATGCCTGCCATGCCCGCAGGCGGTATGGGCGGCATGATGTAACAGCCGACAGCTGCTCCGATGCAGCTCATATACGAAGAACCGGGACATCCCCGCTGGGATGTCCCGGTTCTTTTTTTGTGTCCGGCCGGTGCCGTGCCGTCTCAGAGTCCGCCGTCGACGACCCACCTTTGCTGCGCATTGTCGTTGCGCAGTGCCAGATGGAGCTTCTCGGTCGTGCCGTCGGCCATCCGCAGCCGGCAGGGGATGAAGAGGCCGGGGTAGTTGCCCGAGCGGACCGGAGCCGAGCACTCCACGACCGTAGCTCCGGCGTAGCGGTTGCGGAGCAGCTGGCGGGCCCGGGCTCCGTATGCCGAGAGCGCTTCGTCGAGAATGGCGGAGTCCCACGTCGCGAAGGCGTCGAGAATCAGCCGTGCGGCTTCGGCGGCATCGATGCCCGCAAGGCGGGAGGCCGTCGCCTCGGTCTGGGTCTGGTCCCTCCAGGTGATGCCCTCCGGGAGAGCGCTGAGCTCTGCGGCGTCGAGCGGGGCATCGTACTCGATGCGGTCAATCTCGAGCAGCGTCCGCTCACGCCCGTCGGCGGCAAGGAAGGTGATGCTTGCTCCGAGCAGCCGTCCGCTTGCGGCGTCGAAACGGTATTCACGGCGCGTGTCGCTCTCGGCAACGGAGGCATTGCGCATGTAGCCGCTCTGGCTGAAATCGCCCTGTGCCGGGCTGTGGACCGTCAGGCGGAGGGTATCCCCCTCGCGGTGCAGCGTGTAGCGCGAACCGTCGTGCGAGCGCGTGAGCTGCTCCTCGAACGAGAGCAGCTGGCCGGGGTCGATGAGCAGGTAGAGCATCCCCGCAACGCCGGGCGAGTAGGGGAGAATCTCGCCCTCGGCCAGCGCGTCGAACCAGAGGTAGGTGTGCCGTCCGTCGTAGAGTGCCTTGCGGCCCGGCTTCTCGATGCGCCAGAGCAGCTGCGGGGTGTAGATGGCCTCGAGCGTGTGGGGAACCGGCTCGTCGAGCGGATTGGTGTAGTCGAAATGTTCGTCCTCGTCGGTGCGGATGCGCAGCTCGATGCGGATGCTCCGCACTCCCTCCATCGCGACGACGGCCTGCGCGAAGTTGTTGCGTGCGGCGCGTGCCGGGGTGTTGAGCCCGAGGGTGAGGGCTGCGATGACGAGGACCGCAGCGGCCATTGCCCCCGAAAGCAGGCGGATGATGCGGCGTGCGGGACGGCGGTGCGGCGCGCAGGGCTCCGGGGTGGATTCTGCGGGGCGGCCGGCCGTCTGCTCCGGTGCGGAGTTGTTCCGACACATCGCCGCGCGGTCGGCCGCGGCGGTCGGGATGGGGGACTCTTTTGCCGCGGACGCGTCGGCTGCCGCGGCGGGCCCGGCGATGGCGGATGCGGCCTGTCCGGGTTCGCCTCCCTGCTCCGCCAGTCGGCGGCGGGCGGCATCCAGGAGGCGTTCGCGGAACCCCTCGGGGAGGGCGATGTCGATGTGGGGGGTTACGGCGTCGAGCGCCCATCGGGCGTCGCGAAGGGCGGCGGCGCAGCTGTCGCACGCGGCGGCGTGCTCCTCCATGCTGCGGCGCGAGGCGTCGGAGAGGGTGCCGGCGAGCAGTTCGTCCAACAGCTTGCGGAAGCGGCGGCACGTCATGGTCTTATCGGTTTTCATGGTTTTCGGTTTTTGGGGTAAGGGTTTCAGATGAGGGCCTTGAGTCGTTCGATGCCGTAGTGGAAGCGCGACTTGACGGTCGAAGCGGGCAGCTCGAGCGTCTCGGCGATTTCGGTGAAGCGCATCGAGGCGAAGGTGTGCAGGCGGATGACCTCGGCCTGTTCGGCCGGCAGGCGGTCGAGCAGGGTGCCGAGCCGCCGGGCTTCGGCTTCGAGCGTGCGCTCCTCTTCGTCGGAGACCAGCGTCGGGGGGAGCTGCTCGGTGGGGTGGCGCCGGCGCAGCAGGTCGTTGCAGCCGTTGGTCACCATGCGGAAGAGGTAGGCTTTCGCGCTCCGGACGGGCGTCGTGGCGGTGGCGAACCGAAGGAAGGCCTCCTGGACGACATCCTCGGCATCGCTCCGCGAGGCGCACCTCAGGGCGGCGAAGCGGAAAAGCGCCTCGCCCCAGTGCTCCGCGGCATCCTCGAGCAGCTTCATCCGTTCCTGTTCGGGTGAGGTTGGGGTCATGTTCATTGTTTTGTGGGTTTTTCGTGTTCGAACGCGCGTTCACTCATAAGACGCCGAAATGCGGCAAAAGACGAATCGCCCGCCGAAAAAATCGGTCCCATCGGCCGTGTGCCGCCGCTGCCCCGCCTTATTTTGCGTCGCCGTTTCTATTTTGCGCTGCCTGCTCCTTTTCCGCCCCCCCCTCGCAACGGCTGCCCCCCCCTCCGTTCTTCGCGGGGCCGCTCCGGCCTTTGCAGCCACCCGTCCGCCCCCGGGGAAAGAAGAAAAAGGTCTCCGAAGCTGCTGCCTCGGAGACCTTTGCGGGGTGTGGCTGCCGACGGGAGGGGCGCTGCTACCCGTCCCGGCCGGCGGTGTGTCAGAAGAGAGTCTGGCTCTTGTCGTCGTGCTGCCGTGCCGGACGCTCGGGCTGTCCGAGCAGGATGCGGGCCTGCGAGAGGGCTGCATCGGTGATGCGGCTGCCCGAGAGCATCTTGGCGATTTCGGTCGTCCGCTCCTCGGCCGTCAGCCGCGTGATGGAGGTGCGGCCGTCGCGCTTGTAGACCACGAAGTGCGCTTCGCCCTTCGAGGCGACCTGCGGCAGGTGGGTGATGTCGACCACCTGCATTGCGTCGGCCAGCGAGGCGATGATTTCGCCCATCGCGTCGGCGATGCGCCCCGAAACGCCCGTGTCGATTTCGTCGAAGATGATGGTCGGCAGCTGCATGCGCCGTGCCAGCATCGCCTTGAGTGCCAGCATGACACGCGACAGCTCGCCGCCCGAGGCGATGCGCTCGACGGCCTGCGGCGTCATGGCGCGGTTGGCCGAGAAGAGGTATGTCACGGTGTCGCTTCCCGTGCGGGTGAGCTCCTGTGTCGGCTCCAGCGCCACGCGGAAGGCGGTGTCGGGCATGCCGAGCCGCTCGAGTGTCGTACAGATTTCCTTGCCGAAGGCCGGGGCTGCCTTCTCGCGGGCCTTGTGGAGCCGCTCGGCCAGCTTTGTGGCCTGCTCCGTGGCCCGGGCGAGCTCCTCGCGGCAGGCTGCAATCTGTTCGTCGCCGTGGTCGATGGCCGCCAGCCGTTCGAGATAGCCGTCGCGGATGGCGATGAGTTCCTCGGCCGAGGCGGCGTGGTGTTTCTGGGCGAGCGTGTAGAGGGTGTCGAGGCGCGTCGAGAGCATCTGCAGCCGTTCGGGGTCGGCATCGATGCGTTCGCTCTCGGCCGCCGCCGAGGCGTCGATGTCCTTCAGCTCCTCCATCACCGAGCGGAGCCGGTCGGCGTAGTCGCCGGCCTGCGGATAGCGGTCGCGCAGGCGGTTGAGTTCGCTCTCGGTATTCTTGAGCTGGGCGAGCACCCCCGTCTCGTCGTCGTCGAAGCGGTTGCGCAGCGTGGTGAGCGTCTCGCCGATTTGGTCGGCATGCTCCAGTACGGCGAGCTGCTCCTCCAGCTCGGCCTGTTCGCCCTCGCGCAGGTTGGCCGCCGTGAGCTCCCCGGCCTGGAAGCGGAGCCACTCTTCGTCGCGGCGGCCTTCGGCTGCGGCGCTTTCGAGTGCGGCCAGCCGGCGGCGCAGCTCCGCCTGACGGGCGTAGGCGGCGCCGTACTCGGTCAGCAGCGCGGCGTTGCCCGCCACGGTGTCGAGTGCCGAGGTGCGGAACTCTTCCGACGAAAGAATCAGGTTCTGGTGCTGCGAGTGGATGTCGATGAGCTGCGTCCCCAGTTCGCGCAGCTGGGCGAGCTGTACGGGTACGTCGTTGACGAAGGCGCGGCTTTTGCCCGCCGGCGTGATGATGCGCGTCAGCGTGCACTGCTCCTCGTAGTCGAGCTCGTTCTGCTCGAAGAAGGGACGCAGGTCGCGGCCCGAGAGGTCGAAGAGCCCCTCGACCCGGCAGTTGCGGGTCGCATCCTTGATGGCTGCGCTGTCGCTCCGGGCGCCGAGCAGCAGCCCCAGGGCGCCGAGCAGTATCGACTTTCCGGCGCCCGTTTCGCCGGTGATGATGTTCAGATGCGGGTCCAGCTCGAGTTCGAGCTTCTCGATGAGCGCGTAGTTCTCGACCGAAAGTCGGCGTAACATGGCGGTTGGGGTGTTTATGACGTTTGTCGTGTGGGGCCTCCCTGGGCCCGGGGCAGCGACGGCCCCTTCATGCGAAGGGGCCGCCCGCCTATTTCAGCAATTTTTCGATTCGGTCGACGATGCGGACTGCCACCTCGTGTTTCGAGAGCAGCGGCAGCGGTTCGCGTCCCGAGCCGTCGATGAAGGTCACCTTGTTGGTGTCGCCGCGGAAGCCGGCTCCGGCGTCGCGCAGCGAGTTGAGTACAATGAAGTCGAAGTGCTTGCGTGCGAGCTTCTCCTCGGCATGCGCCTCCTCGTCGTCGGTCTCCAGTGCGAAGCCCACCAGCAGGCGGCCCTCTTTGCGGGCGCCCAGTTCGGCGGCGATGTCGTGGGTGCGGCGCAGGCGGATGACCAGCTCGCCGTCGCCCTTCTTGAGTTTGGTCGTCGCAACCTCCTCGGGGGTATAGTCGGCCACGGCAGCGCACATCACGGCGCCGTCCGCCGCCCCGAAGGCCTCCGTTGCGGCGCGGTACATCTCCTCGGCCGAGAGTACGTCGACGCGGCGCACCCCTTCGGGGCAGTCGAGCGACGTACGGCCGCTGATGAGCGTCACCTCGGCGCCCCGTGCGGCCAGTTCGCCGGCAATGGCGTAACCCATCTTGCCCGACGAGTGGTTCGAGATGAAACGCACCGGGTCGATGGCCTCGATGGTGGCTCCCGCCGTAACGAGAAAGCGCCGTCCCGCGAGGCTCTTCTCTGCGGGGGCGAGTAGCCGGGCAACCGCCTCGACGATGTGGGCGGGCTCGGCCAGACGCCCCTTGCCCTCAAGTCCGCTCGCCAGTTCGCCGGCCTCGGGCTCGATGACCCGTACGCCGTGGCTGCGCAGCGTCGCAAGGTTGGCCTGCGTGGCCGCATGGGCGAACATGTCGAGGTCCATGGCCGGGGCGACGACCACGGGGCAGCGGGCCGAAAGGTAGGTCGTCAGCAGCAGGTTGTCGGCCACGCCCGTAGCCATTTTGGCCAGCGTGTTGGCCGTGGCCGGCGCGATGAGGTAGCAGTCGGCCCACTCGCCCAGCGAGATGTGCGAGTTCCATGCTCCGTTCTCGGGGTCGAAGAACTCGACCAGAATCGGGTTCTTCGAGAGCGTGGCCATCGTCAGCGGGGTGATGAACTGCTTGGCCAGCGGCGTCATCACCACGCGGACCTCGGCTCCGGCCGTCTTCAATAAACGACAGAGCACAGCCGCCTTGTAGGCAGCTATGCTTCCCGTAATGCCCAGCAATATGTGGCGCCCCTGCAGCGAGAGGCACTTCGTGTGCTGCGAATCCATCGGACGAGTGGCTGCGTCAGGCCTCTTTCGAATCCTTGCTGCCGCCCATCTTGTAGTAGAGCTCGCCGTCGAGGAACTCCTCGGTGGCGATGATGGCCGGTTTGGGCAGCCGCTCGTAGTAGCGGGAGATTTCGATTTGCTCGCGGTTTTCGAACGTCTCCTCCATGGTATCCGTCGGCGAGGAGAAGTCGGCCAGCTTGCGGCTGAGCTCGTTCTTGAGCTCGGTCGAAATCTGATTGGCGCGGCGGGCGATGATGTTAATCGACTCGTAAACGTTGCCCGTTTCGCGGTCGAAGTCCACCAGTTTCCTCGTGATGGTGTTGTTGGGAATGTTTTTCTTAATCTCCATGACTATATGTTGTTGTCTTTCTTGTTCCGGTCCAGATAATCCTTGGCATGCTTGGCCATGCGCTCCAGTTCGCGGATGTGCTTCGATTCGGGATACTCCTCCTTGAACGAAAGGTAGGAGTCGAGCATCGACAGATAGCGGTCGGTCTGCTTCTCCTGAATCGAATTGCTGGCGTAGCGGTAGCTCGCATCGACAATCAGGTACATGATTTCTTCGCGGTGCGTGCTTTCGGGATACTTCTTCAGGGCGTTCTTCAGCGCGACGATGGCCGAGTTGTACTTGCCGATTTTGTAATAGGTATAGGCGTTCAGGTAGGCCTTGTCGTGGAGGCGCTGCGTGAGCTCCTCGTTGATGCTCTTGAAATTCTCCAGCTGGTCGCTCGCGGGGTAGCGCGACATGAACTCGTTGACGGCGATGATGGCCTGGCTGGTCATCGTCTGGTCGCGCGTAGGTCCGGGCGAGAGGTAGTAGTAGCAGAGGGCGAACATACCCTCGGCATCCTCGATGAAGGCGCTTCGTCCGAACTTGCGGCGGAAGTCGTCGAGCAGCAGCGAGGCCGTTTCGTAGTCGCGGTTCTTGTACTTGCAGCGGGCGTTGAAGAACGAGATGCTGTCTTCGCGCGTGGTTCCCGAGTAGTAGGGCAGCGCACCCTCGAAGAGGGTCGAGGCGCGCGACCATTTCTCCTTTTCGTAGTATTCGAGCGCCTTGGCGTACATGACGTCGGGCTTTCCGCTCTTGAGAATCGAGCTCACACCGGCGCAACCCGTCAGAAGGGTCGCCAGCAGCAGCGAGGCGGCAAAGAGTGAGAGTGAGTGCTTCATCGAAAGTTCGTTTACGGCGCTTTAACGCGCAAAGTTACGCATAAATTAACGAAACGCCAAAAAAAATATTGCGTCCGCCCGCCCCGCGAGCGGCTCACCGTGTGGCGGTTGTGTTCCGGCGGCGCGGCGTGTGCACGGCGGCCCCGGGCTGCGGGCGGGTATGCGGGCGTGCGGGCCCTGCGTGTCGCGGCGGCCTGTGCGGCGGGGTGAAGTTCTGCGAAATAATTTTGGAAAATCGGAAATTACTTCCTATCTTTGTTTCGGTTAAGTATAGGGGTTCTGGCCTTTCGAGGCCGGGATTCTTGTTTTTTATTGGATTTCGTATATGGCTAAAGAGATTATCTATCTGACGGCGGAAGGGTACAAGAAGCTCAAGGACGAGCTCGACCACATGCGTTCCGTCGAGCGTCCGGCGATTTCGGCGGCGATTGCCGAAGCGCGCGACAAGGGTGACCTTTCGGAGAATGCGGAGTACGATGCGGCGCGTGAGGCTCAGGGCCTGCTGGAGATGCGGATTGCCAAGCTGGAGGATACGCTGGCCAATGCGCGTGTCATCGACGAGTCGAAAATCGACAAGAGCAAGGTGCAGATTCTGAGCAAGGTGACGCTTCTGAACCACAACAACGGCAAACAGGTCGTCTATACGATTGTCGCCGAGCACGAGGCCAATCTGCGCGAAGGCAAGCTTGCCATCGGAACGCCGATTGCCAAGGCGCTGCTCGGCCACAAGAAGGGCGAGACGGTCGAGGTGGTCGTACCTGCCGGCACGATTCGTTTCGAGATTCTCGACATCAACATCTGACCCCTCGGGGCGCTTGTCCGCAAGGGGCTGCCGGTGACCGGCGCTTCGGCCCGGACGATACATATTTTCTCCTCCGTGCGGAGGAGGATGCTGCAGGGTCGCTCGCGAGCGGCCCTTTTTTTGTTGTTGCCCGCATGGGTCCGGCAGAGGGTGCAGCCCCTGCTCCCGTGTGACGGGGCAGGTGTGTGGTGCGGAGGGCGGCATGCCCCGGGTCGGGAACGAAAAAACCGCACCCGGCGAAGGGGTGCGGTTCCCGAAGTTATGGGTGAGGCTCCCGGATGCCCGCAGGCGGCCGGGGGCTTCTGTTGCAGGATTTAGAGCGCGTTGATTTCGTGCAGCACCTGGTTGGTCTTGCGCACGGCGGCTGCCGAAGCGGCGAACTTCTCGGCCTCCTCCTTCGAGAGCTCGATTTTCACAATCTTCTCGATACCCTTGCGGCCGATGATGGCGGGAACGCCGATGCAGATGTCCGACTCGCCGTATTCGCCTTCGAGGTAGCACGAGCAGGGAATCATCTTCTTCTGGTCGTTGAGGATGGCCTCGACCATCATGGCGGCGGCAGCGCCCGGAGCATACCAGGCCGACGTGCCGATGAGTTTGGTCAGCGTGGCGCCGCCGACCATCGTGCTGGCAACGGCCTCGGCCAGCTTCTTCTTCGAGGCGAACTGCACGACGGGCACGCCGTTGACCGTAGCCTTCGAGAGCAGTGGAATCATCGTCGTGTCGCCGTGGCCGCCGATGACCATGCCGTCGATGTTGTTGATGTTGGCGCCCGTAGCCTTGGCCAGGTAGCACTTGAAGCGCGACGAGTCGAGCGCGCCGCCCATGCCGATGATGCGGTTCTTGGGCAGCCCCGACGACTTGAGCGCCAGGTAGGTGAGCGTGTCCATCGGGTTGGCCACCACGATGATAATGGCGCGGGGCGAATACTTGATGACGTTGCCGATAACCCCCTTCATGATGTTGGCGTTGGTGCCGATGAGCTCTTCGCGCGTCATGCCCGGCTTGCGGGGAATGCCCGAGGTGATGACCACCACGTCGGAGCCTGCGCTCATGCGGTAGTCGTTGGTCGCGCCGACGAGTTTCGTGTCGAAATCCATCAGCGTCGAGGTCTGATACATGTCGAGCATCTTGCCCTCCGAGAGGCCCTCCTTGATGTCGATGAGAACCACTTCGCTCGCCACCTCGCGGCAAGCCATCACGTTCGCACAGGTTGCACCCACGGCTCCTGCACCCACGACTGTTACTTTTGACATAACTTAGGTTTTTTAGGTTGGTACGGTTTTGCGTCGACGTATTCCGTTCTCTTCTCCGGCCGGCAGCCCCTTTTTCTTGCGGCGCGGTCTCTTGCGGCGCAGTCTCTTGCGAGATTTGTTTCCGGTGTCGCCCGTTCAGCGTCGCCCGTTCAGCGTCGCCCGTTCAGCGTCGCCCGTTCAGCGTCGCCCGGCCGGTGGGTTGCCTGCCTGCCTTGAGTCGGGGGCATCACCTCCCCGGCACTCCCGGCTGGGAGCGCCTGTGCAGGTTGTGAAACTTGTGCGGAGGGTCGGAGAAGAGCTCCCGGCCGCATCGCGGCCGGGCTGCTGCTTAACCAATCAGTTCTTCGTACTGGGCCGGCGTGAGCAGCGCATCGTACTCCTCGGGAGCCGACATGCGCACCTTGATGAGCCAACCCTCGCCGAAGGCGTCCTTGTTGACGATGGAGGGGTCGGCGTCGACGGCCTCGTTGAATTCGAGCACCTCGCCCGAAACGGGGATGAAGGCGTCGCTGACGGTCTTCACCGCCTCAATCGAGCCGAACACCTCGCCGGCGGCGAGCGTCTCGCCCACGGTCGGAACATCGACGAAGACGATGTCGCCCAGCTGGCTCTGTGCGAAATCCGTGATGCCGATAACGGCAATGTCACCCTCGACGCGGCACCACTCGTGGTCGTTCGAGTATTTCAGATTGGCAGGTACATTCATGGTAGTATCAGCTTTGTGTTGTGAATTTTCCGTCTGCAAATATAGCAGTTATTTCGGGATGGGCAAATGTTTTGTTATTTTTTTCACACTCCAGGGCGGCACTTCGGCGCGGCGTGCTTCAGAATCTGCTTTTCGGGGCGACGCTTCGGCGCGGCACACTTCGGTAACCCGCTCCCGAAGCGCTCCCGTCAGCGCGCCGGCGTACCGGCGGGCGTGTCGCGTCCCTCGATGAGGAATTCGACCTGGCGGAAGAGGTATTCGTGCAGCGTGCCGTCGTCGTGGCGCAGCTGCAGCTCGCCCGTGGGGCGCACCCCTTCGACGGTCGCCCGGACGATGCTCCCGTCCGCAAGGCGGAAGGGGTGGCATGTCCCGAGGCGGTACATGCGTTCGTGGTAGTCGCGCTGCAGGGTCTCCCGCTCTCCCGCTTCGAGTTGCGCGTAGCGGGCCATGAGGCGGTCGACCAGGCGCTCCAGCACCTCGCGGCGGTCGAACGTGCGGCCGGAGGCCAGCGCCATCGAGGTGGGGTTGGGCAGCGACGGGTCGAACTCCGTCTGGTTGATGTTCACGCCGATGCCGGCGATGCTGCGGGCGAGGTTCGCCCCGCGCAGGTCGTGCTCGATGAGCATGCCCGCGCACTTGCGGTCGCCGACATAGATGTCGTTCGTCCACTTGATGCGGGCTTCGATGCCGTATTCGCCGAGGGTGTCGACGACCGACAGGGCCGCCACCTCGGTGAAGAGGAACTGCTCCGTGGCGGGCAGGAACGTCGGTTCGAGAATGGCCGAGTAGGTGACGTTGAGCCCCTCGGGGCAGAGCCACGAGTGGCCGCGCTGTCCCCGGCCGGCGCTCTGCCATTCGGCCCATACCACGTCGCCGTGGCGGTAGCGCGCATTGCGGGCCTCGTCGTTGGTCGAGGTGGTCTGCTGTATGTGGTAAATCATGCGTTTGGTCGCGTCGGGTTGGGATTGTTTGGCTGCGGGGCGGGTCAGGCGCTGACGCCGAAGTCGCGCAGCGCGTCGTTGAGCGAGGTCTTCTTGTCGGTCGACTCCTTGCGGCGGCCGATGATGAGGGCGCACGAGACACTGTATTCGCCCGCCGGGAACTGCTTGCGGTAGCTGCCCGGGACGACCACCGAACGGGGCGGTACATAGCCCTTGTAGGTGACGGGCTCCGGCCCCGTGACGTCGATGATGTGGGTCGAGCCGGTGATGACCGTGTTCGAGCCGAGCACCGCCTCGCGGCAGACGTGGGCCCCCTCGACCACAATCGAGCGCGAACCGATGAAGCAGTGGTCCTCGATGATGACCGGTGCCGCCTGCACGGGCTCCAGCACGCCGCCGATGCCCACGCCGCCCGACAGATGGACGTGCTTGCCGATTTGGGCGCAGGAGCCCACCGTGGCCCACGTGTCGACCATCGTCCCGGTATCGACATAGGCGCCGATGTTGACGTACGAAGGCATCAGTATGGCCCCCGGGGCGATGTAGGCGCCGTAGCGCGCCACGGCGTGGGGGACCACGCGCACGCCCAGCTCCTCGTATCCGTGCTTGAGCTCCATCTTGTCGTACCACTCCAGTTCGCCGGCCTGCATCTTGCGCATGGGCTGGAGCGGGAAGTAGAGGATGACGGCCTTCTTGACCCATTCGTTCACCTGCCAGAGGCTCCGCTCCGCATCGACCGGTTCGGCCGTGCGCAGAAGCCCCTTGTCCACCAGTTCGACCGTCTGACGCACGGCGTCGCGGACGGACTCCTCGCTGAGCAGTGCGCGCTCTTCCCACGCCTGCTCGATGATTCGTTTCAGTTCGCTGTACATGCTCTTTGTTCGTTGTTTCGGAAGCCCAAAGTTATGCAAAATCTTCGACTCCGGCGTCCGAGTCTCTCAACTTTTTCCTAACTTTGTGCCGATATTAACCTTAATCCGTCGATTATGAGGAAACATTTCTCCGGAGCGGTGTTGCTGCTCGGCGCAGCGGCGATGCTGGCAAGTTGTGGAAGCAAAATGAACATCAAGCACTTACCCTATCCTGCCACAGAGCGAGGCGACGTGGTGGACAACTATTTCGGCGTGGAGGTCCCCGACCCCTACCGCTGGCTCGAGGACGACAATTCGGAGGCTACGGCCGCCTGGGTTGCGGCCGAAAATGCCGTGACGGAGGATTACCTCGCACAGATTCCCTTCCGCGGAGCCATCCGCGAACGGCTCACCGAGCTGTGGAACTACCCCAAGGAGGGTGCACCCGTCAAGCACGGCAACTGGTGGTACTATTATTATAACGACGGCCTGCAGAACCAGTCGGTGCTCTACCGCACGCAGACCCCCGGTCAGGCTGGCGAGGTCTTCCTCGACCCCAACACCCTCTCGGAGGACGGTACGGTGGCCCTTGCGGCGGCTTCGTTCTCGGAGGATGGCCGCTACTTCGCCTATGCCGCGGCCGCGTCGGGTTCCGACTGGGTCGAAATCCGCGTGAAGGATACCGAAACGGGCGAGCTGACCGCCGACAAAATCAACTGGGTGAAGAACTCCGGCGCCGAGTGGGCTCCCGACTCCAAAGGATTCTACTACAGCGGATATGAGGCTCCCGACGGAAGCGTCTATTCGTCGCAGAACCAGTATCAGAAGGTCTACTACCACGAGCTGGGCACGCCGCAGTCGGCCGACCGCCTCGTCTACGAGGACCGCGAGCATCCGCTGTGCTACTTCTGGGCCTGGCCCTCGGAGGACGGCAAGTGGCTCTTCATCCTTGCGTCGGAGGGGACCTCCGGCACCGAGGTGCTCTACCGCCGAAGTTCCGAGAAGCGCTTCCGCACGCTGCTCGAGGGCTTCGATGCCGACTATGCCCCCGTCACGGTGAAGGACGACGTCCTCTACTACGTGACCAACCGCGACGCCATGAACTATGCCCTCTGCCGCGTCGACCTGAACAGCCCGAAGCAAATCGAGACCGTCATCCCGGAGCATGAGACGACGCTGCTCGAAGGGGTTTCGTCGGTCGGCGGCTACCTCTTCGCCTCGTACCTCGAGAATGCGCAGGACAAGATTGTGCAGTTCGACTTCGACGGCCGCCGCGTGCGCGACGTGCAGCTCCCGGCCATCGGCACCGTCGGCGGCTTCTACGGTGACGACGAGACGACCGAGCTCTACTACACGCTCACGAACTATACCTCTCCCGCGACCGTCTACCATTACGACATCGCCTCGGCGGAGTCGACCCTCTACAAGGCTCCGGAGGTGAACTTCGACTCCTCGCTCTTCGTCACCGAGCAGGTCTTCTACCCCTCGAAGGACGGCACGAAGGTCCCGATGTTCATCACCCGCCGCAAGGACATGAAGCTCGACGGCAAGAACCCCTGCCTGCTCTATGGCTACGGCGGCTTCCAGATTAACCTCACGCCGGGCTTCAACCCCTCGGCGCTGATGTTCGTCGAGCAAGGCGGCATCTACTGCGTGGCCAACCTGCGCGGCGGCTCGGAGTACGGCGAGGCATGGCACAAGGCCGGCATGCTCGAGAACAAGCAGAACGTCTTCGACGACTTCATCGCGGCGGCCGAGTGGCTCATCGCCCAGAAGTACACCTCGTCGGAGCGTCTGGCCATCAACGGCGGTTCGAACGGCGGTCTGCTCGTCGGCGCCTGCGAGGTGCAGCGTCCCGACCTCTTCGCCGTCTGCCTGCCGCAGGTGGGTGTGCTCGACATGCTGCGCTACCACAAGTTCACCATCGGCTGGGGCTGGGTCGTGGAGTACGGCTCGTCGGAGAACGAGGAGCAGTTCCCCTACATCTACAAGTATTCGCCGCTGCACAACATCCGTGAGGGCGCCGAGTATCCCGCCACGCTGGTGATGACGGCCGACCACGACGACCGCGTCGTTCCGGCCCACTCGTTCAAGTTCGCCGCCCAGATGCAGTATTGCCAGGCGGGCGATGCGCCGGTGCTCATCCGCATCGAGTCGAAGGCGGGCCACGGTGCCGGCAAGCCGACGTCGAAGCGTATCGACGAGGCGGCCGACATGTACGCCTTCCTCTTCCAGAACATCGGCGTCCCCTACCGCGAGGTGAAGTGACGCCGCACGGAGCGGAGTCGTCGGAACGGTGGCCGGTGAGGGCCGTTTGAGCCGCTGCGGGCGGATGGCAGGGTGGTTAGGCGCCTGCCGGGAAGCACGCGGGGCGGGGAGGCCCGGGCTGGGTTCCGAAAATGATATGATTGAGAACAACACGTTGTGCGATTGCTGCCGGACGGAGCGGACCCTGCGGGGGAGCGGCCCGTCCGGCAGCGGTCGGAATGAAGATTGACAGCATGAAAGTATACAAGTTCGGAGGAGCCTCGGTCCGCAATGCGGACGGCGTGCGCAACCTCCACAAAATCATCGCCGGAGAGGAGAACCTCTTCATTGTCGTCTCGGCCATGGGCAAGACGACCAACGCGCTCGAGAAGGTCTTTGAGGGCCTGCAGAAGGGCGACCGCGCCCTCTCGGAGGAGCAGATTGCAATGCTGCGCGAATACCACGCCGGTATCATCGGGGATTTGTGGCACGGCCCCAAGCGCCTCGAACGGGTCGAGGAGCTCTTCGCCGAGCTCGAGCAGGTGGCCACGCAGACCGTCTACCGACCGGAGGATGCCGAGTTGTGGTACGACGCCATCGTCGCATACGGCGAGCTGCTCTCGACGACCATCGTCTCGGAGTACCTCAATGCGGCCGGCGTTCCGAACCATTGGGTCGACATGCGCCGCTGCTTCCGTACGGAGATGCGCCACAAGGATGCCGGCGTCGACATCGCCGCTTCGACGCCGCTGCTGCGGGCCGAGCTGGCCGGACGTCCCGAGCGGGTCTTCATCGGCCAGGGCTTCATCGGCGGGGCGCCCGACGGGACGACCGCGACGCTGGGCCGCGAAGGCTCGGACTATTCGGCCGCCGTGGCGGCCAACATCCTCGACGCCGAGTCGATGTCGGTGTGGAAGGATGTGGACGGTGTGCTGAACGCCGACCCCAAGATTTTCCCCGACGCCGTGCAGATTGCCGAACTGAACTACCTCGATACCATCGAGCTGGCCTACAGCGGTGCGCAGATTATCCACCCCAAGACCATCAAGCCGCTGCAGAACAAGAACATCCCGCTCTACGTGCGGCCGTTCGGCGACAAGCGCAAGCCCGGTACGGTCATCCGTGCCATGTCGGCGCCGGTCGACGTGCCGATTCTGATTCTGAAGAAGGACCAGGTGCTGCTGACCATCCGCTCGCGCGACTTTTCGTTCGTGCTCGAGGAGAAGTTCGCCACCATCTTCTCGCTCTTCGAGCGTTTCCGTCTCAAGACCAACCTGATTCACAACTCGGCGGTCAACCTGAGCCTCTGCGTCGACAACTCGTGGCATATCGACGAGGCGGTGGCGGCGCTGCGTGCCAACGGATTCGACGTGATGAAGACGGGCGACATGGAGCTGCTGACCATCCGCGGCTATACGGACGAGCTGTGGCGCCGCTATGCCAAGGGCCCGCAGGTCTTCATCCGCCAGTCGACGCAGTCGACCGTGCGCGTGGTGTGCAAGCGCGGCCAGCGAGTGGAGTAGCGGCGGGGATATAGACCTCGCCCGCCCGGTGCCGTGCGACCCGTGCTGCGCGCGTGGATTCCGTCGTTTGGTGCTGGAGGGCTGCAGGTGAGGATGCCTGCTGCCGGAACAAGGCGACAAAAAAGAGGGGAACGGCTCTTGCCGTTCCCCTCTTTTTCGTTCCGGCGGGAGCCCCCGTGCGGGCTCCTTCCCGTGCGGCTACTCCTTGCCCTGGCGGAGCTGGTGGAGGATGCTCACTACCGAGTGCTCGGGAATCTCGCCCCGGCGCTTCATGCTCCAGATGGTGTGCTCGAGATAGCGCTCGATGTCGTTGTGCAGCCGCTTGTAGAGCGGGCAGCGCGTGTAGTTCTCGTTGTCGAGCAGCACGTCGCGGATGGAGCGCAGCGAGTTGGTGTAGTTCGACATCTCGTTCTTCAGCGCGACGCCCTTCTTTTCGGACGAAGTGATTTTGGCCACCGACATCTGGCGCAGCTTCTCGCAGACGGTGTTCAGCAGCACGAGCACCACGTTGTCCATGAGCGTGTGGCCGTGCATGAAGAGGTAGGTGTTCTCGGGTCGGAGACCCCGCTCGCGGAGCTGCTCCTCGAACTCCTTCATCGGTTCGACCATCCGCGGATTGCGGCCGCGCAGGTGCTGCTCGCGTTTGGCGACGTTGCGCCGCACCCAGGCCAGCGTATTGGCGCCGTTGTCCGTCAGGTCGAGGTATCCGATGCGGACGGTCGACTTGAAGTCGGCCAGCGTGAAGACCCCCTCGGACGAAAGGCGCGCCGAGTAGGCGTACCAGAGGAAGGCGGGGTAGATGGCGCACGAGTATTCGTGCATGAAGCGCTCGAAGTCGAAGATGTGGGTGTCGTTCTTGGTCGCCCGGACGCAGACGTTGTGCAGCGAGGGGGCGTAGCAGAGGTAGTTCTCGGTGGCGTAGGCGTAGGTGTGGAACATGAAGGTCGCGCCGTTGACCTCGCGCGACTGCTCGGTGGCCTGGTCGAAGAGGTAGTCGAAGTCCGAGTCGACGCAGAGCAGCATCTCCTCCGACGAACGGGGTATCATGCTCATGAGCACCTTCTTGCCCTTCGGGAGGTCGGCGCGGTTGGGCACCGATATCTCGAAGCGCAGGAAGGGGTTCTGGAAGTGGTCGAAGACCCCGCGCCAGAAGGCCACGTCCTCATACCCCTCGACATAGACGTGCACCAGCCGCTGTGCCGGGTCGGCGGGCGGCAGCGGGCGCGGCAGCTCTGCGTTGGAGGCCGTTCGCGCGAAGGGATTCCATCGGCGCAGTTTTTCGCTCAAGTTGGTAGCCATACGTAAACAAAGATAATAATTTTCGTATTTTTGCACAAAATATAATGACTGCTCCGACGTTAGATTGCTACCTTCGGAGCACTTTTTCCGACCATCCATCCACACCATGGCAGACAACGACTGGAAAGCACGGCTCGGAATGGTTTACTCGACCAATCCCGACTATCAATTCGAAACCGCCCGCGAGGAGGAGCCCGCGACGCTCCCGCCCGCGCAGCAGGAGCTGCGCGTATGGCTCGACCGCAAGCAGCGCGGCGGCAAGCAGGTGACGCTCATTCGGGGCTTCGTCGGCACGCAGGCCGACCTGGCCGACCTGGCGCGTCTGCTCAAGAACCGCTGCGGCGTGGGCGGCTCGGCCAAGGAGGGCGAAATCATCATCCAGGGAGACCACCGCGACCGCGTGGTCGAAATCATGCAGCAGAACGGATACCGATGCAAAAAGGCGGGCGGAAAGTGAAACGTCTGCTGGCCATACTGCTGCTTGTCGGTGCGCTCTGCTGCGTGGACCGTGCCTCGGCCCAGTACTATACGTGGGGCTCGGACCCCGTCGGGCTGAAATGGAGCACGATGCGTTCGCGCGACGTGAGGGTCATCTATCCCGATACGGCGGCCGACATCGCCCGCCATACGCTTTTCTATATCCGCCGGGTCCAGCCCTACATCTCCTACGGCTTTACCCACGGGCCCATGCGGATTCCCTTTGTCATCCACCCCGAGAACTTCCAGTCGAACGGCCTGGTGATGTACCTTCCCAAGCGTGTCGAGTTCCTCTCCTCGCCGGCCATCGCCGGCTACTCGATGCCGTGGCTCAAGCAGCTCGTCGCCCACGAGTACCGCCATGCCGTGCAGTACAACAACCTCGACCGGGGCGTCATCCGCGGACTGAGCTACCTGCTCGGCCAGCAGGGGTCGACCATCGGCCTGCTCTGCATGCCCTTCTGGGCGATGGAGGGCGACGCCGTGATGTCCGAGACGCAGATGTCGTCGTTCGGCCGCGGCCTGCAGCCCTCCTTCACGCTGGCCTACCGCGCCATGGGGCGCGTGGGCGACGGACGGCGCAACATCGACAAGTGGTTCTGCGGCTCCTACCGCGACTACGTCCCCGACCACTACGAACTGGGCTACCAAATCTGCTCCTACGCCTGCGACCGCTACGGCCCCGATGTCTGGGACAACGTGGCGCGCTACGGCTCGCGCAACCCCTATGTCCTCGCCATCACGCGTGTGGCGCTGGGCAAATACTACGACACGAACGTCTCGAAACTCTTCCGCGAGACGTTCGATGACCTGCACCGCCACTGGGACTCGCTGCCCGCCGTGGAGGACAGCGCGCAGCCGCTCGTCCGGCTGCCCGAGGACAACCACACCGCCTACCGCTGGCCGCTGCCGCTGGGCGACACGGCCGTGCTGGTGCTCAAGGAGGATTTCGACCGCCCCGACCGCTTCGTGCGGGTCGACACCCGTACGGGCGAGGAGCACCCCCTCTGTCACGTAGGCTCGGTCTCGACGCGTCCGACCCTTTCGGGCGGCCGGGTCTGGTGGACCGAGTACCGGCGCTCGAAGCTCTTCGAGCAGCGGGTCAATTCGCAGCTCTGCTACATGAATCTGGCGGATAACCGCCCGCGGACCTTCGCCGGGCGGCGCAACGTGCTCTATCCCACCGGGGCGGGCGACGATGCGCTGGCATGGGTCGAGTACACCCCCGACGGCCGTTATACGGTGGTCCTGCGCCGCGGCGAAGAGGAGGAGCGTTTCGCCGTCGGCGGGCTCACCGAAATCCACGGACTGGCGTGGGACAACCTCACGCGGGCGCTCTACGTGCTGGTGACCGACGACTCGGGCATGTGGCTCGGCCGCATCGGGGCCGGGGGGCTCGAACCCCTCACCCGTGGTGCCTACATCACGCTGAGCGACCTGCGGGCCGCGGACGGCCGCCTCTGGTACGGCTCCATCCAGTCGGGCAAGGACGAGGTGCACTGTTTCGACCTCGGGAGCGGCCGCGAATACCGCCTCTCGACCTCGCGCTACGGCTCCTTCGACCCGATGCCCTCGCCCGGAGGGGTGCTGATGACCACCTATGACCGGCTCGGCTACCGCCTCGCACGGCAGTCGGCCGACAGCCTCGCCTGCCGCGTCGAGCCGGCGCGCCTGCCGCTCAACATCGTCAACCCGCCGCGCCGCTCGTGGAACGTCATCAACCTCGATACGGTGCGCTTCGCCTTCACCGATTCGCTGGCCGCCGCGCCGAAGTTCCGCACCAAGCGTTACCCGAAGGTGCCCAACCTGGTGAACGTCCACAGCTGGATGCCGGCTGCGTTCAACCCCTTCGAGCTGGCCGACGAAAAGAACCTCAGCCTCAATCTGGGTGTGACACTCGTTTCGCAGAACCTGCTCTCGAACACCGAAGGCTTCTTCTCCTACGGGTGGAACCGCTCCGAGGGGTCGCTCTTCCGCCTCGGGGTGCGTTACTTCGGGCTGGGCGTCTACCTCGACCTCGATGCGGCCTACGGCGGCAACCAGATTTTCTACGGGCTGGGCGGGCAGCGTACGCCGAGCCCCGACAAGTACTACTCCGTGGGGCTGGCGGCGACCCTGCCGCTCTACTACCAGCGCGGCTACCACACGCGTCAGCTCTCCGTCTCGACGGGCTGGAACTTCTCCAACGGCATGGTGGCCAACGTGGGCAACATCCACTGGGACGAGGAGACGGGCTCCATCACCAACATCGAGCACATCGGCTTCCGCGAAGGACTCCACAGCCTCTCGTTCTCGGTCGGCTATTCGGACCTGACGCGGCTGGCTCACCGCGACTTCGTCTCGCCGTGGGGCTATACGGTGAGTGCCGGCTATACGGTCAATCCCTCAGACCGCCACTTCAGCGACCTGCTTTCGGGCTATGCCAAGCTCTATACGCCGGGATTCTTCGCCCACAACTCGCTGACGCTGGCCGCCACCTACCAGACCTCGGTCGGCGGCTACAAGTTCCCTTCGGGCTATGCGCCGTTGAGCTACCGCTCGTCGCGGCTCGTGCCGCGCGGATTCTCGTCGGCCGATATCGTCTCGAACGACTATCTGGCCGCCTCGGTCGACTACCAGTTCCCGCTCTGCTATCCCGAGGGCGGTATCGGCTCGGTGCTCTACTTCAAGCGTATCCGGCTCAACGTGGGCGGTGACTATGCCCAGTTCCTCACCACCGGACCGTGGTACTACCGCGCCTCGACGCTCGGCGGCGAGGGGGAGATTTACCCCGGCAACATGACGCGCCGGCGCATCTGGTCGGTCGGCGGTGACCTGATTTTCGACCTGAACGTCTTCCGCATGCCGGCTTCGGCCACCTCGACCGTCAAACTCTCGTTCTACCGTCCCAGTACGGGCGGCATGTGGTTTACCGCCTCATTGGGGCTTCCCTTCTGAGAAAAATTCGTACCTTTACCGCAAAATTCGGTTTTATGGCACAAAACAAAAAGACGGGAGCGCGTTCTCCGCTCATCCGAATGTCGCCCCGGGCCGTCCGCTGGCTCTGGATTGTGGCCTTCGCACCCTTCGTGCTGCTGGGCTTTCTGCTGTTGCTGACGGCCGCCGGCGTCTTCGGCCGGATGCCTTCGTTCGAGGAGCTGGAAAACCCCAAGAGCAACCTGGCGACGGAAATCTACTCCGAGGACGGCAAGGTGCTCGGCACCTTCTTCGTGCAGAACCGCTCCTACGTGCAGTACGACGAGCTCTATCCGGCCGATTCGACGCTGCACATCCGTCTGGGCGACCACGAGGTCCCGCCCGTCGTGGCGGCGCTCATCGCCACCGAGGATGCCCGCTTCCGCAGCCATTCGGGCATCGACATCCCCTCGCTGGCCCGCGTGGCGGTGAAGACCGTCCTGCTGCAGAACACCTCGCAGGGCGGCGGTTCGACCATCACGCAGCAGCTGGCCAAGAACCTCTTCCCGCGCGACACGGCACGCAACCGCGGCAAGATAGCCCGCACGTCGAAACTCGTCGTCTCGAAGCTCAAGGAGTGGATTACGGCCCTCAAGCTCGAATACAACTATACGAAGGAGGAGATTGCCGCCATGTACCTCAATACGGTGGCCTACGGTTCGAACGCCTACGGCATCAAGTCGGCGGCCCACACCTTCTTCAACAAGGAGCCCAACGAGCTGAACGTGCAGGAGGCGGCCGTGCTGGTGGGCGTGGTCAACGCCCCGACGCGCTACTCGCCGGTGCGCAATCCCGAGAGTGCGCTGGCGCGCCGCAACCTGGTGCTCACGCGCATGGAGCAGGCCGGAGCGCTGACGCGCGCCCAGGCCGACTCGCTCTCGGCGCTGCCCATCGTGCTCAACTACAAGCCTGTCTCGCACAACGAGGGTGCGGCGACCTACTTCCGCGAGATGCTCCGCCTGGTGATGAATGCCGAGCCTCCCCGCCGCAACCAGTTCTACAACGAGTGGGACTATGAGGTGGCCCGCAAGGAGTATGAGCAGAACCCCATCTACGGCTGGTGCCACAAGAACCGCAAGGCCGACGGCACACCCTACAACATCTACCGCGACGGCCTGAAAATCTATACCACCGTCAACTCCGTCATGCAGGCCTACGCCGAGCAGGCCGTGCAGCGGCAGATGGAGCGCGAGATTCAGCCCAAGATGGATGCGCAGTACCGCCGCACGAAGGTGCTCTTCGTCGATGCCGACCGCGAGGAGCGCGAGCGCATCATGCGCCAGGCCATCCGCTATTCGGACCGCTACCGCGAGATGCGCGACGCCGGAGTGAGCGAGCGCGAGGTGCTGGCCAGCTTCGACAAGCCCTGCGCGATGAAGGTCTTCACCTACAAGGGCGACCGCGACACGGTGATGACGCCGCGCGATTCGATTCTCCACCACAAGCGCATCATGCGGGCCGCCTTCGTGGCCGTCGAGCCGCGCACGGGCTATGTGAAGGCCTATGTGGGCGGACCCAACTTCCGCTACTTCAAGTACGACATGGCCAAGCAGGGCAAGCGCCAAATCGGTTCGACCATCAAGCCCTTCGTCTATACCTTCGCCATCGACCATCTGGGGCTGAGCCCCTGCACGCCGGTGCCCAACCTTCCGGTGACCATCGAGACGGCCAACGGCACGGCCTGGTCGCCCAAGGAGGCGGGCCGCGTCGAGCAGCAGGGCGAACTGCATCCGCTCAGCTGGGGACTGGCCCACAGCCGCAACAACTATTCGGCGTGGATTATGAAGCAGGCCAAGCAGCCGGCTGCCGTCGCCGACTTTATCCACAACATGGGTATCCGCAGCTTCATCGACCCCGTGCCGGCGCTCTGCCTCGGCCCTTCGGAGTCGAACGTCTATGAGCTGGTGAGCGCCTTCGCCACCTTCGCCAACGAGGGCGTCCATACCGACCCGATTTTCGTCACGCGCATCGAGGACCGTCAGGGCAACCTCATCGCCAGCTTCATCCCCCAGTCGCAGGATGCCATCAGCGAGCGGACGGCCTATACGATGCTGACGATGCTCCAGGGTGTGGTCAACGGCGGTACGGCCGGACGTCTGAAGTGGCAGTTCGGGCTCGACGGCGTCGAACTGGGCGGCAAGACCGGCACCTCGAACAAGAACCGCGACGCGTGGTTCGTCGGCGTGGCGCCCAAGATTGTGGCCGGCGCGTGGGTCGGCGGCGAGGACCAGTCGGTCCACCTGCTCGCGCGCGGCGAGGGAAGCGTCGTGGCGCTGCCCATCGTGGGCGAGTTCCTCAAGCGGGTCTACGACGACCCGCGGCTGGGCATCAGCCGCACCGACCGCTTCGTGCGTCCGGCGATGATGCCCCACTACGACTGCGACGAGGAGCTTACCTCCTACTCGGACGATACGCCCGTCGGAGAGGAGGAGGACGAGATGTTCTTCGACTGACGCCCCGGCGCTGCCGGAGTGCCTGTGCCTGCCGTCGGGTGCGGGACGGCGTGTGCCGGAGCGGATAGGCGACCGTAGTGGCCCCGGACGGGGCGGTGCGGCGCCGGATTGATGATGTAAAAAAGGTTTAAACATACAGGTTGGTTATGAAAATTGCTATTGTGGGGGCCAGCGGAGCCGTTGGCCAGGAGTTTCTCCGAATTCTCGAGGAGCGTGAGCTCCCCATCGACGAACTGCTGCTCTTCGGTTCGCAGCGCAGCGCAGGGCGTACGTACCGCTTCCGCGGCCGTGACCTTACGGTGCGGCTGCTGCAGCACAACGACGATTTCCGCGGGGTGGATTTCGCCCTGACGTCGGCCGGAGCCGGCACTTCGCGTGAATTTGCCGAGACCATCACGCGCCACGGTGCGGTGATGATTGACAACTCGAGCGCCTTCCGCATGGATGCGGACGTGCCTCTGGTGGTTCCCGAGGTGAATCCCGAGGATGCGAAGAGTGCGCCGCGTCGGATTATCGCCAATCCCAACTGCACGACCATCCAGATGGTCGTGGCCCTGAATGCCATCGAGCAGCTGTCGCACATCCGCCGCGTGCACGTTGCGACCTACCAGTCGGCCAGCGGTGCCGGCGCGGCGGCCATGGACGAGCTGGTGCAGCAGTATGCCGACCTGGGGGCGGGCTGCGAGCCGAAGGTCGAGAAGTTCGCCTTCCAGCTTGCCTACAACGTGATTCCCCATATCGACGTCTTCACCGAGAACGACTATACGAAGGAGGAGATGAAGATGTTCAACGAGACGCGCAAAATCATGCACTCCGACGTCCGCGTGTCGGCCACCTGCGTGCGCGTGCCCGTGATGCGGGCCCATTCGGAGAGTGTCTGGCTCGAAACCGAGCGTCCCGTTTCGGTCGAGGAGGCGCGCGAGGCCTTCTCGAAGGCGCCGGGCGTGGTGCTGATGGACGACCCCGCGAACAAGGTCTATCCCATGCCGCTCTTCATCGCCGGCAAGGACCCCGTCTACGTGGGCCGCATCCGCAAGGACCTGACGTGCGACAACGGTTTGACGTTCTGGTGCGTGAGCGACCAAATCAAGAAGGGTGCGGCACTCAATGCCGTCCAGATTCTCGAGACGCTGATTTAATGTGCATGGCATGGCTGCGGCGGTTGATGCCGCGGTGCATACGGAAAGGGCTCCCGGCAATCGGGAGCCCTTTTGTTTTTGGGGCGGGGAGGATGCCGTGCGGCCGGGGAGGCATCGGATTGCGGTTGCGGTCGTGGGGCGCCGTTGTGTGGGGGGCGGTGTCGGACGTGTCTGTATCTGTGAGACGCGCTGTCGGATGCGGCGGCAGGGCGCGGCCGCCGTCGGGGAGGAGTAAAAGAGACGGAGGCACGGCCCTGCGGTCGTACCTCCGTCGGTGCGGTGTTGGTGCCTTGCGGGCGCCGGGCGTCAGATTTTCTCCAGTTCCACGGTGAAGTGGCGCAGGATGGGGGCCTCGAAGGTGATGCGGTAGCCCGTCGTGATGGACTCGCGGCGCTCATAGATGTTGCGGCAGGCGGCGGCAATCACGCGGATGTGGTTGTCCGTGTAGACGCGGCGCGGAATGGCCAGACGCAGCAGCTCGAGGGCCGGGTAGCGGTTTTCGTGGGTCTCGGGGTCGCGGTCGGCGAGAATCGAGCCGATTTCCACGCCGCGGATGCCCGCTTCGAGGTAAAGTTCGACGGCTAGCGTCTGGGCGATGAACTGCTCCTTGGGCAGGTGGGTCAGAATCTTCTTGGCGTCGAGGAAGATGGCGTGGCCTCCGGCCGGACGCTGGAAGGGTACGCCGTATTCGTCGAGCAGGTCGCCCAGCAGCTTCACCTGGCGGATGCGGGCGTCGAGCTGTTCGAATTCGGTGTTTTCGTCGAGACCCACGGCCAGTGCGTCCATGTCGCGGCCCGACATGCCGCCGTAGGTGACATAGCCTTCGAACATGATGTTGTACATCATCGCCGAGCGGAAGAGCTCCTCGGAGCGCATCGCCACGAAACCGCCCATGTTGACCACGCCGTCCTTCTTGGCCGAGATGGTCATGATGTCGGCGTAGGTGTAGATTTCGCGGACAATCTCCTTGATGCTCTTGTCGGCATAGCCCTCCTCGCGCGTCTTGATGAAGTAGGCGTTCTCGGCGAAGCGGGCCGAGTCGATGAGCAGGGGCACGCCGTAGCGGCGGCATACCTCGGCCGTCTCGCGGATGTTGCGCATCGATACGGGCTGTCCGCCGGCCGTGTTGTTGGTGATGGTCAGCACCACGCAGGGAACCTTCTCGCGGGGGTTCTCCTTGAGGATTTTCTCCAGCTTGGCGGTGTCCATCTCGCCCTTGAAGGGGATTTCGAGCTGCGTGTCGGCCGCCTCGTCGATGGTGCAGTCCACGGCGTGGCAGCGGCGGAACTCGATGTGGCCCTTCGTGGTGTCGAAGTGGGAGTTGCCCGGCACGATGTCGCCCTCGTGGAGCAGTGCCGAGAAGATGACGTTCTCGGCCGCACGGCCCTGGTGCGTCGGCAGGAAGTAGGGCATGCCGAAAATCCGCTCGATGGTCTCCTTGAGGCGGAAGTAGGAGGTGGCGCCCGCATAGCTCTCGTCGCCGGTCATCATGGCGGCCCACTGGCGGTCGCTCATCGAACCGGTGCCCGAATCGGTCAGCAGGTCGATGGTCACCTGGTCGGCGCGCAGCTTGAAGAGGTTGTAGTGCGCCTGGCGAATCCATGTTTCGCGCTCCTCGCGGGTCGAGGTGCAGATAGCCTCGGTCATCTTGATGCGGTAAGGCTCGGCATAGGGTAGTTTCATAATCGGGAATGAGTTTTAAGGTTTATAAGGTTACGGATTGTTAGCTTTTCCTTCAAAAATAAGAAAAATTTTCGATATATTCGTAGTCGGCATCCGTTTTGTGCTTAAAAAGCCGGTTCCCGTTCCGCTTGTGTGCAGTCGGCGGGGCGTCTCGCCCGTCGCCCGTCGCCCGCCGGCCAAGGGTGGGCCGGGAGTGAACGTGCCGGGGTGCTTCGGGGTGTTCCGGGGTGTTCCGGGGTGTTCCGAGGTATTCCGGGATGTTCCGGCGTGCGAGCGGCGTACGAGCAGCGGCAGCGGCGGTCCGTTTGGTCCGTTCGGTCCGTTCGGCCGGCGGGAAGGCCGGGGCTGGCGGCGGACCATTCGGCAGAGTCTGCAGCCCGGGAGCGGTGCGATGCCTCGGCATCGCCGAAACGTGCAACTGAACCTTAAAAAACAGATAGTGTCATGACGAACGATGCAATGAAGCAGCCCCGCTTTGCGGTCGAAGAGCTGCCCTATGCCTACGATGCGCTGGCGCCGCAAATCTCCGAAGAGACGATGCGCTACCACCACGACCGCCACTATGCGACCTATGTCGCCAAACTCAACGAACTGACCGTCGATACGCCCTATGCCGACCAGCCGCTGGAGGACATCGTCCGCTCGGCCGACGGCCCCCTGTTCAACAATGCCGCCCAGGCGTGGAACCACGCCTTTCTCTTCGGTTCGCTCTCGCCTGCGCCGCAGACGGCGCCCGACGGGGCGCTGCTCGCGGCCGTCGAACGCGACTTCGGGTCGTTCGAGGCGCTCCGCACCCGGATGACCGATACGGCCGTCGGGCTCTTCGGTTCGGGCTGGTGCTGGCTGGCGAAGGACTCCTCGGGCCGCCTGCAGGTGGTCGCCCGTCCCAATGCGGGCAATCCGCTCTGCGACGGTCTGGTGCCGCTGCTCTGCATCGACGTCTGGGAGCATGCCTACTACATCGACTACCGCAACCGCCGCGCCGATGCCGTCAAGGCATTCTGGGAGCGGATTGACTGGCGCATCGTCGGCGAGCGTTACGCACGGTAGCGGCGCGGCGCAGGGGCTGCCGCGGTGTGCCGGCGGCCCGTGTAGACGCATCCCGGCTCCTTCTCGTCCTTCGTCTTCAGCCCCCTCCGCGTGCGGAGGCGGAGGCAAGGGCGGAGGTCTCTGTCGCCGCACGGCCCTGCCGTACGACTCTGCCGTACGACCCTGCCGCATGATTTTGCCGCACGACTCTGCCGCATGATTTTGCCGTACGACCCTGCCGCATGATTTTGCCGCACGACTCTGCCGCATGATTTTGCCGCACGGCCCTGCCGTACGGCCCTGCCGCATGATTTTGCCGCACGACTCTGCTGCATGACTGCCGTACGGCCCAACGGTGCAACCCTGCCGCGTCGGCATCCCTTGCCTGCGGAGCAGCAAAAAAAATCCGGAGGCCCCAGTCGGGGTCTCCGGATATCGTTTGCACGATGACCGTCGATTAAGCCTTGCCGGCCGAACCGAGGACGTTCTCGCACTTGTGCTTGTAGAGCTTCTTCAGCTCGTCGCGAGCCGGACCCAGGTACTTGCGGGGGTCGAACTCTGCGGGCTGGTCCACGAAAATCTGACGGATGGCGGCGGTCATTGCCAGACGGCCGTCCGAGTCGATGTTGATTTTGCAGACAGCGCTCTTGGCAGCCTCGCGCAGCTGCTCCTCGGGAATACCTACCGCATCCTTCAGCGCACCGCCGTGGGTGTTGATGATGTGGACATACTCCTGCGGAACGGACGACGAGCCGTGGAGCACGATGGGGAAGCCCGGGATACGCTTCTCAATCTCCTTCAGGATATCGAAACGCAGGGGGGGCGGAACGAGGATGCCGTCGGCGTTGCGGGTGCACTGCTCGGGCTTGAACTTGTTGGCGCCGTGCGACGTACCAATCGAGATGGCCAGCGAGTCAACACCGGTCTTCGATACGAAGTCAACCACGTCGTTGGGGTCGGTGTAGTGCGAGTGCTCCGAAGCTACCTCGTCCTCCACGCCGGCCAGTACGCCCAGCTCACCCTCGACCGTTACGTCGAACTGGTGTGCATAGTCAACGACCTTCTTGGTCAGGGCGACGTTCTCCTCGTAGGGCAGCGACGAACCGTCAATCATCACCGACGAGAAGCCCATGTCGATGCAGCTCTTGCAGAGCTCGAACGAGTTGCCGTGGTCGAGGTGCAGCACGATGGGAATGTTCTTGCCCAGCTCCTTGGCATACTCAACAGCACCCTGCGCCATGTAGCGGAGCAGCGTCTGGTTGGCATACTTGCGGGCGCCCGACGATACCTGCAGAATCACCGGCGACGAAGCCTCGACGCAAGCCTGGATGATGGCCTGCATCTGCTCCATGTTGTTGAAGTTGAACGCAGGAATCGCGTAACCGCCTTCGATAGCCTTGGCAAACATCTCACGGGTGTTCACAAGGCCCAAATCTTTGTACGATACCATAGTAATGAGTTTATGTGAATTGTGTAGTCTCAAAAACCGCCACAAAGTTAGTAAATATTCTTAAGAAACAGAGCCTCCGGACAAAAAAATCGAGGCGGGCGGGAGCCGTTGCGGCGGCATGCGCCTCGTTGATAACGTGGCGGCTGGCTCTCAGGCGGGTGCCGGTGCATGGCTCCGTCGCGTCGGGGCTGTGCCGGGTGGGGGCTCCGCCTGCGCGGCGGCGTGCGGCGGCGGGACGTTACGCGGGTGCGGGGATGCGGCGGTTATTAATATCGGTGCGGCGTGACGGAGCGTCCTCTCACGTGCCGTGCGGCATCGCGTGCGCGGAGGCTCCGGGGCCCGATGCGGGGCGCGTCCGGCCGGTTTGTGAAAAAAATAACAAACGGCCCGCTTTTGTTGCGTTTTTTCGATAGTTTTTTGTATTTTTGCGGTGGTTGAGCCGCCCTGCGCCAACGGCGGAACGGCTCCCGCCCCCAAGCGTCAACAAACAATAACAAACATACGAACCATGTCTGAATTCATCTATCAGGAGCCGTTCCCCGTCGGGGAGGACAAAACCGAGTACCGTCTTTTGACGAAGGATTACGTGAAGGTTGTCGAGTGCGACGGCCGCAAGATGCTGAAGGTTGACCCCGCCGGCCTCGAACTGCTCTCGAAGGCCGCTTACAGCGACGTGTCGTTCTACCTGCGTGCGGCGCACCTCCAGAAGCTGCGCAACATCCTCGACGACCCCGAGGCGACCGACAACGACAAGTTCGTGGCCTACACGATGCTGCTCAACCAGTGCGTGGCCGCCGAAGGCGAGCTGCCCACCTGCCAGGATACGGGTACGGCCATCTGCATCGCCCACAAGGGTGAGGACGTGTGGACCGGCGCCGACGATGCCGAGTGCATCGCCCGCGGTGTCTACGAGACCTACAAGGAGCGCAACCTCCGCTATTCGCAGGTGGTTCCCTTCACGATGACCGACGAGAAGAACTCGGGTACGAACCTCCCGGCGCAGATTGACATCTACGGCGGCAAGCCCGGCATGGAGTACGAATTCCTCTTCATCACCAAGGGCGGCGGCTCGGCCAACAAGACCTTCCTCTACCAGCAGACCAAGGCGCTGCTCAACGAGGAGTCGCTCACCAAGTTCATCAAGCAGCATATCTTCGACCTCGGTACGTCGGCCTGCCCGCCCTACCACCTGGCCATCTGCATCGGCGGCACGTCGGCCGAGATGTGCCTCTCGACCGTGAAGAAGGCCTCGGCAGGCTATCTGGACGAGCTTCCGACCTCGGGCAACGAGGGCGGCCGCTGCTTCCGTGACCTGGAGTGGGAGGAGAAGGTGCTGAAAATCTGCCGCGAGAGCGGTGTGGGCGCCCAGTTCGGCGGCAAGTACCTCGTGCACGACGTGCGCGTCATCCGCGCTCCGCGCCACGCCGCATCGTGCCCCGTGGCCATCGGCGTCAGCTGCTCGGCCGACCGCAACATCAAGGCGAAGATTACCCCCGAGGGCATCTTCCTCGAGCAGCTCGAGAAGAACCCCGCCCGCTTCCTCCCGAAGGAGGCTCCCGCCATGTCGCCGGCCGTGGACATCGACCTGGACGAGGGCATGGACAAGGTGCGCGAGATTCTGACCAAATACCCCATCAAGACGCGTCTGAACCTGCGCGGTACGCTCATCGTGGCCCGCGACATCGCCCACGCCCGCATCAAGCAGATGCTCGACGAAGGCAAGCCCATGCCCGAGTACTTCAAGAAGCACCCGGTCTACTATGCCGGTCCGGCCAAGACGCCGCAGGGCATGGCTTCGGGCTCGTTCGGCCCCACGACGGCCGGCCGCATGGACCCCTATGTGGACCTCTTCCAGAAGCACGGCGGTTCGATGGTGATGGTGGCCAAGGGCAACCGCTCGCAGGCCGTGACGGATGCCTGCAAGGCCAACGGCGGCTTCTATCTGGGCTCCATCGGCGGCCCGGCAGCCATCCTGGCCAAGAACTCCATCAAGTCGGTCGAGGTGGTCGACTTCCCCGAACTGGGCATGGAGGCCGTGCGCAAGATTTACGTCGAGAACTTCCCCGCCTTCATCATCGTCGATGACAAGGGCAACGATTTTTTCGCCGATTTCAAGCACTAAAATCCTTCGCCGGCGTATAATAACGGCGCCCGGACGCCGTTATGGATACGGAAAGCGAACGTATACGAATCGATGAGAGCATTCTTTGCGAAAATATCCTTGACGGCACTCTTCGTGCTGGCGGTCTTCTCGGCGTTCGGCGCCGAGAAGGTCACTTTTGAGGCCCATGCTCCGTTGACGGTTGCCGTGGGCGAGGCCTTCCGTGTGGAGTTCTCGCTCAACGCCAAGCCCGACGAAAGCACCTTCTCGGCCCCTTCGTTCGAAGGGTTCGACGTGCTGGCGGGCCCGGCCGTTTCGAAGGGTCAGCGCATCTCGATTGTGAACGGCTCGATGGACAAGACCGTCGAGTACAAAATCACCTACGTGCTGCTGCCCCAGGCCGAGGGCAACGTCACCATCGGCAGCGCCTCAATCGGTGTCGACGGTACGACCTATACGACCGAGCCCGTACCGGTGGAAATCGTCCGCGAAGCGGGTGGAGGCGCCTCCACGGCGCAACAGGGCGGTGGCGGCGGCCGGTCGGCCGACGACGAGGGTGTGGCCGACGCCCAGGGCCAGCTGGCCAAGGACGACGTGCTGCTGCGCGCCGAAGTGTCGCGCACGTCGGTCTACAAGGGTGAGCCGCTGCGGGTGAGCTTCAAGCTCTACACGCGGGTGCCCATCGTCGGTTCGCAGGGCGAGGCGTGGCCTTCGTTCAACGGTTTCTGGGCCCAGGAGCTCGACGTCAATTCGTCGCCCCGAGCCGGCCGCGAGACGCTGGGCGGCAAGGTCTACAACGCCCAGGTGGTGCGCGAATACCTGCTCTATCCCCAGCAGGCGGGCAAGCTGGTCATCGAACCGGCCGAGCTGACGCTGCTGGCCCAGGTGGTGGTGCAGAACAGCCGCAACATGGACCCCTTCTTCGGCGGAGGCCCCGACATCTACAACGTGCCCCGCAAGGTGGCCACGCAGCGCGTGACGGTCAACGTCAAGGAGCTGCCCGCAGGCGCGCCCGAGAGCTTCAGCGGCGCCGTGGGCAACTACACGATGGAGACGACGCTGCCCGAGGAGCATCTGGCCGCCAATTCGGCCGCAACCTATACGGTGAAAATCTCGGGTACGGGCAACCTGACCTTCGTCCAGGCGCCCAAGCTCACGCTGCCTTCGTCGTTCGAACAGTACAACGTCAAGACGACCGAGTCGCTCAAGAGCTCCGTTGCCGGAACGTCGGGCTACCGTCAGTTCGAATACCCCTTCATCGCGCGAGCCGAGGGAACCTACGACATCGCGCCGGTGGAGTTCACCTACTTCAGTCCCGAGCGGATGCAGTACATGACGCTCCGCTCCAAGCCGCTGACGCTCGAGATAACGCCCGATGCCAAGGGCGGCGGCGATGCGGCGCTGGTCATGCAGGGGCGCGGCATGTCGAAGGAGGAGGTCCGTCTGCTGGGTCAGGACATCCGCTTCATCAAGCTGGGCGGGGCCGGGCTGCGGCCCATGCGGGCGCCGTTCCTCTTCAGCGCCGCCTACTGGGTGCTGCTGGTCGGCATCCTCGTACTCTTCGGCATGGCCTATGCGGCGCTGCGCAAGCAGATACGCGACTCGCAGAACGTCGCCCTGCTGCGCGGACGGCGTGCCAACAAGGTTGCCGTGCAGCGCTTCCGGGCTGCCAAGCGGTACATGACCGAACAGAACCGCCATGCCTTCTACGAGGAGATGCTGCGGGCGCTGTGGGGCTACATGGGTGACAAGTTCAACATCCCCGTGGCCAACCTTACGAAGGAGAACGTGCGCGAGGAGCTGCACAAGCGGGGTGTCCCGGCCGAGGATTCGCAGCGTTTCACGGCCATCATCACGCGGTGCGACGAGGCGCAGTATTCACCCGTCGAGTCGTCGCGCATGAGCGATGTCTATGCCGAGGGCGTCGACCTGATTTCGCACATCGAGTCGATAATCAAGCGATGAGCAGCCGGCAGCTGCGGCGCAGAGCCGCGGCGCGGAACAAGGAAAAGATGTTAGCAATGAGAAAATATTTGTTGTGCATGGCGCTGATGCTCGGCGTGGCAGGGTCGCTTCCGGCCCAGGAGCAGGCCGATTCGCTGGCCGGCGCTGCGGCTCCGCAGAGCCAGCCCGAGGCTGTGGCGGCGGATGCTGCCGCCGCGCTGACCGAGGCGCAGCTGTGGGACAAGGCCAATACGGCCTACATCAACTCCGACTACCACAAGGCCATCGATGTCTATGAGCAGATTCTGGCCCGCGGGCTCGGCTCCGCAAAGCTCTACTACAACCTGGGCAACGCCTATTTCAAGGAGGAGCGTCTCGGCAAGGCGATTCTCAACTACAACCGTGCGCTGAGGCTTGCGCCCGGTAACGACGACATCCGCTACAACCTGGGTGTGGCCGAGGCGATGACCAAGGACAACATCGAGGATATCCCCGAATTCTTCCTCGTCTCGTGGCTGCGTGCCGTGCGTCACACGATGGGGTGCACGTCGTGGAGCATACTCTCGCTCGTGGCGCTGCTCTGCATGCTGGGGCTCTTCCTGCTCTACCTGCTCTCGCAACGGCTCTCGCTGCGCAAGGCGGGCTTCTACGGGACGCTCGTAGCCTTCCTGCTTTTCGTGGTGACGATGTGGTTCGCTGCGGCCGAGCGGCACGAAATCCTCGACGACTCGCAGGCCGTGGTGATGGCCTCGGCGGCAGCCGTGAAGAGCTCGCCCGACACCTCGTCGACCGACCTCTTCGTGCTCCACGAGGGGACGACGCTGACCATCACCGACCGGCTCGGAACCTGGTGCGAGGTGGTCATCGCCGACGGCAAGAAGGGGTGGCTCGAGAGCAGCAAAATCGAGGTCATCTGACCTCGGGACCGGGCCTCGGCGGCGGACGGGAGACTCCCTCGCGGCGGACGGGGCCGGTGAACGGAATGTGGAATTTTTTAGAACGACGATAAGACTTTGTCCCGACTTCTTCAGGATGTCGTCGGCGAGCTGACGAAGCTGCCCGGAGTGGGGCGCCGCACGGCGTTGCGGCTGGCTATCCATATCCTGCGCATGGAGCCCGAATCGGTGGGCGACATGACGCGCAGCATCGACCGCTTCCGCAACGAGGTGAAGTATTGCGCGCAGTGCAACAACCTCTCCGACGAGGAGATATGTCCCATCTGCGCCGACCGCGAGCGCGACCACTCGACCATCTGTGTCGTAGAACAGGTCGCCGACGTGCTCTCGATTGAGAACACGCACCAGTACCGGGGGCTCTACCACGTCCTGGGCGGCGTGATTTCGCCCATGCAGGGCATCGCCCCCTCGGACCTGAAAATCGACCTGCTCGTCGACCGCATCGCCCGCGGCGGCGTCCGGGAGGTGATTCTGGCCATCTCGACCTCGGTCGAGGGCGAGACGACGCTCTTCTACCTGATGAACCGCCTCAGGCAGTTCGAGGGGCTGAAGGTGACGGCCATTGCCCGGGGTATCGGCTTCGGCGACGAACTGGAGTACGTCGACGAACTGACCATCGCCCATGCGCTGATGAACCGCCGTGAGGTGGAGTAGCCTCCGGGAGTCCGGGCCGCAGTGCGGAGAACGCCGTGCGGAGTGCGGACAGAGCGCGGTGCGGGGCGTCGGACGGCAGGCCGCGGCTGCGGAATCGGACGAGCGGCCCGTGGCGGTACGGAAAACCTCGGGTCAATATCCCGGGATTCTGCCCGATGCGGCTCCGATGCGGGCGAAGCCCTGCGGCGTAGCGGAAAGGAACGGAAAAGAACGGACGTAAAAGGATATACGTTACAAGTTATACAAGTGTTCAACTTTTAAAACAGAACGATTATGGAATTTCTGACGAACGAGAAACTGACCATCGTCGGCGCAGCCGGCATGATTGGTTCGAACATGGCCCAGACGGCGCTGATGATGCGTCTTACGCCGAACATTTGCCTCTACGACCCCTTCGGCCCCGCACTCGAGGGTGTTGCCGAGGAGCTCTACCACTGCGCTTTCGAGGGTGCCAACATCACCTGGACGACCGACGTGAAGGAGGCTCTGACGGGCGCTTCGTACGTCGTATCGTCGGGTGGCGCCGCCCGTAAGGCTGGCATGACCCGCGAGGACCTGCTCAAGGGCAACGCCCAGATTGCCGAGGAGTTCGGTAAGAACCTCAAGGCTTACTGCCCCGATGTGAAGCATGTGGTCGTAATCTTCAACCCGGCCGATATTACCGGTCTGATTACGCTGATTTACAGCGGTCTGAAGCCCTCGCAGGTGACGACCCTCGCAGCCCTCGACTCGACGCGTCTGCGTTCGGAGCTGGCCAAGTACTTCAAGATTTCGCCCGACGAGGTGAAGAACTGCCGTACGTACGGCGGTCACGGCGAGCAGATGGCCGTATTCGCCTCGACGACGATGGTTGCCGGCAAGCCGCTGTCGGAGCTCATCGGCACGCAGATGCCCCAGGCCGACTGGGAGGCTCTGCAGCAGCGTGTAATCCAGGGTGGCAAGAACATCATCGACCTGCGCGGCCGCTCGTCGTTCCAGAGCCCGGCCTATGTCTCGATTTGCATGATTGCCGCCGCCATGGGTGGCAAACCCTTCGAGTATCCGGTCGGAACCTATGTACACAACGGCGAGTTCAACCACATCCTCATGGCCATGGAGACCGAAATCACGAAGGACGGTGCCCACTACAAGGATGTCAAGGGTACGCCCGAGGAGCACAAGAAGCTCCAGGAGAGCTACGAGCACCTCTGCAAGCTGCGTGACGAGGTGATTGAGATGGGTGTGCTGCCCGCCATCGACAAGTGGGGCGAGCTGAACCCGAACCTGAAGTAATCCCTTCGTTGCGAAGGGCCCTTCGGGGCAAAAGCAGAGCCGGTTTCCCTTGCGGGAAGCCGGCTCTTTTCGTTGTCGGGGCTCCGTTGGAGGAGGGCGAGGGTGCCGCCGCGGATTTTTCGGGACCCGGGACATGAGCCCGGAACGTGCCCCGGCGCGTGGCCCCGGAACGCGGTCTTGGAGTGCCTCTCAGGAACGTGGCCCCAGTGTGCGGCCCCGGAACGCCTCGGCGGGTCGCTGCACCGGGGTAACGGGGCGGAATGCAGCATC